>Ga0180436_10000034_pt1 | contig 137854 bp, 227 predicted proteins | sample SS_ome_2_FD_132434 | JGI IMG/M metagenome (GOLD analysis project Ga0180436, IMG submission 132434) | Hypersaline lake sediment archaeal communities from the Salton Sea, California, USA - SS_3_S_2 metaG | ecosystem: Environmental > Aquatic > Non-marine Saline and Alkaline > Hypersaline >...
TGGGTACTGTGGGGGGTGCTATGGTAGCATCTCAATACAGTATGAAAGGAGGTGTATATGGACGAATCGCTACTGTGAGGCTATCGTCTAGAGGGGTAGAGGTCTAAGGACCCCTACTACAATGACACCCTTAAACACGAAGGGAGCCGAAGTTGTCGTGTTATGTTGAATCACCACGATTGTTGTCTACCACTCTACTAAACAATAACATCTATATGCTGAAGCAAGCATCAGCGGGACTCTACGCGCATGCGTGGGAGACCACGTACACGCGGGAGAGTACTCTCTACGCTATCCGCTTCCTGACACTCATAATCTCGGACATAAGGACGAGTTAGATATATTCATATCCACAAAATCACCAACAAAGAGGAGGATATTATGACTAAGTACACAGTAGTAGAATGTTTGGTAAAAGCTTGTCGCGCAATCACGCTAACCATGAAGTATGTCAAAGAGTTGGGGTACACCCAGTCGACAAAGGTGTTCGATTGTCCCGTATGCAAGACCAGAGCGTTGAAGATAGCGCAGAAGAAGGGTACCAACCCCATCGTACGCGCGTACAAAAAGGTGCTTATCTTCAAACACCCCTCTGAGGACATCACCATAGCAGCATGTCCATGTGGGTACCGCAAGATACGCAAACCCAAAGGTTCCTCCAATTCCATCGATGCTGCTACACAAGGGATGATCCAGGGAGCTAAGAATGCTGCTGAGAGACTCAGTGGTATTAAGTGTGGATGTGGTGGGGATGTACCTGAGGGTAGGACCAAGTTCTGCTATCAGTGCAGACCCAGACGTAAACCTCCCACAAAGGAGGTAGATAGTCAGTCTTCTCAGAAGACCGTCTATTAGGATATTGGAAATGTTGAGTGATGGTACCGTTAGCTTGGTTGTTAACGGTACCACCTACACCTATGGTATGGATGCTGCTAAGCACTTCCATGTACGTGATCTAATGGAACATACACCAGGTAGAGCATTGAACTATATTAAACGAGTTGCTAATTGGAGCAGAAAGGAGATTATATCATGACTAAAGTACAAGAGGAAAAGAATGAATTGATGAATGAAATTATGGACCTCATCCAAGGAATTAATATTATGGTACAGGAAACTGGTATCCAAGATGAGTGGTCATTAATGTTTGATATTGTCAAGAAAGAATGCAACAAGTACACAACCACAAACTACGTTCTGACTCTGCAAAACGAGGAAAAGACCGAGCTTTGCAACACTAGGAAGCTTGTGGATGTACTCCTGGCACTCGCTAACATTAGAGACCTACACTTCATGTATACCAAAATGATACGTGGAATAGAGAGAAATAAGCATATAATGCTTGTTTCTCATGAACACAAAATCACTGAATTGAGTGGGGAAATCAACGATCTGAAGACCAAACTCATGACCAACAATGTGTTCCCTCCGCGCCACACTATAGAACACTACATCAAGACCAATGATGTGGTAAACTGTCTCTACTACTGGGATGTGTTGAACAAATCCTTTCAGAAAGGGTTAATCCAACCTCACGCAATTGACGCTGGAGTTATCAACAAAGCTGAGATGCTCAACGCTGAAGCAATCGATTCTTGCAGTATCCTGTGGATGGATCTCAAGAAGAGATTAATCAACAAGTATCTCACCGCTATTCAGTTTGCTATGGTATATGAAGCAAACAATCAGATCTAGGATGTAATCATGAAAGGAGGTGATGCTGTGTGATGAATCTTGATTCTAACCTTCGGGGTGTCTCCTACCGCCCCACCCTTTTACAGCTCGCTCTGCTCGCTCTCTTAAACAGTATGGTGTGTGATATTAGCTATATGGTACGATACACACTATCCGCTACCTTTAGCTCATTTGAGGTAAAGTAGGGACGGCATGAGGTGTTTGAGGTTTTGAGGTCTTGGGGGTTTCTCGGGACCGTGGGATGGGGACGGGATGGTCTCGTCTCCGATAGTACTATCTAACTGGGGTTTGATTCCCCACAACTGCCATGAAAGGAGATAAAATGGCTGATGAAGCAAAGGCGGCAGAGGTCGCAAAAGAGGCAGAAGTAGTGGTACCGTTGAGGAATGAATTTCCTACACCGGCTATCACATTGGACGGTACATGGGGAACAACTGCGCTGTTTGGTTGTAATCTTGTATCACCGAAATTCCATCAGGTAATTCAGCACATTCTTGCTGGATGGGATGAGTTCAACCTGCAGATAGGCGACGCACCGAGGCACCATGGAGTGCATTCCATTATCTTCAGGGAAGATGGAAATCCCAGGAATAGCAAAGGCGAGACTGTATTCGGTCATGCTTTGGCTACCGTTGGTGGTATGGCAATCAATCTGGAGCACGTCTTCACCAAGTCCATTGAAGATGCTATTGAGGCTTCAGAGGATTACCCCACGACGTCCATCTATTGCAATATCTGGCATCACATGATATTGACAGTAGTTCATGAAATGCATCATCTGTCAGCGATGTATAATGATCCGGCAGGGGTACTGGAAAACGAGGAGAAAGATGCATCTCTATTCTCCATGGATTTCAGCTACTTCCTGGCTCAGAATTATGACATTGAGCCGCCGGCATTGGCAGAAGAACCTCTCTTCGGTAAGAAAGTCCTTGAGATGCTTCAGGAGTTCGCTTCTGATGAGGCAGCCAAGGATGATGAGGTGGAGTTCTACAAGAAACAGCAGATGATGTCGCTGGAAGGTATCATGTTCTGGGTGAAAGGTGAGGAAGAAGGTGAGGATCGCATTCTGAAATCCTTCCGTGAATTCCTGCATTGGACATCTCAGGACGAAGCTGATGACCCCAAGTGGGCTAAGCTGTATACCACGGCTGAACCTGCTCAGGCATCTGCAACACCGGCACCTGCTCCGGCTGAGGCTGCGGCACCAGTGGTTGAGACACCTGCAGTGGCTCAGGATGCTGTTGAGGTCAATGCGTACACAGGTGAGGAGACCTATGTTCCTGATCTGGATCCGTATATGGATGCATTGGAAGATGAGATTCCATGGGATACCACACCGGCGCCCGCTATGGCGGCAGCAGGTGGGGCGGCTGCATCAATCACGCAACCGGCAGCGGCGGCTCCGGCACCTGCACCAGCACCGGCAGTAGCGGCACCGGCAGCAGTAGATCCAGCGTTGATGCCCAACTCATCGGGTATGGCACACGGCTTGAGTCCCGCTCAGGTTGGTGAGACATGTATGGCAGTCTATCGTAGGCTGTTCAACCACATGTTCACAGTGTGCGGACAAGTGAAGATCGACAGCAACACCATCCGTCCTGATGGTCAAGATAATGGGTGTGGTGGATTCAATGCATACACTGCGTTGCAGACACCTGTTCCGATTTCGGACATTCCGAATGCGGAAAAGATCTTCGTCCAGATGGATGCCAAGGTCAATGGCAGGTGGTCTAAAGGCGTTGCTATCACAGGTAGCGTCATTGGTTCCGATACTGGGAACAAGACCATGCTTCCGAAGTATGACCTGTACATCATCAACGATCAGGGGCATATGGAAAAGCGTACGTTGCTTCCTCAGAACCCTTGGAAGACGAAGATGGGTGCAGATGGTATCACACCTGAATTCTCCAAGCCAGCAGTTGAGGCTCAGAATGGCAAACGTATTATGTACATCTATGCGGGTAATGTCATGAAGCTCAAACTGTTGTGGGAAAACGGGCGTGAGTGGATTGAAGACGCTAACTGGAACGTAATCGGTTAGTGCATCCCATTAAGGGACTCGTGTGCGGCTCTTCTCAGGGTAAGCTAGTCGTCAAGCTTGCTACTGGGGAGACCGCACGTGTACCTAAGCGAGAAGGTATTATGGTTGGCGACAACGTGTTATTGGGTTATGATTTCGGCACTGGTCGAATCAATCACATTATTCCCAATCAGCACGGTGCGTTGAGGGAAAAGCACGAACCTCAGGTTAAATACGAACGACCTAGCGAAGAACCTTTAGGAGAGCAACCATCCTTTGAGGATATGGGGGTTCTCTTACAGGGTAATGAGGAGTTTGAGGAACTTGAGGTCGATGATTTTGAGGTTTTGAGGTTTCTCTCACAGGGTAGTGAGGACAGTGGGTTCTCAACGGGGGAATAATCCCCAAACGTATTACTTATTATTTGCCATTTGGCAGAAAGTGAGGCAACACATGGGTAGAGCAATTGGTATGAAAAAGGCAGAGTTGATCGGTGCACGCATTGCAGGGAAACATGATCCCAATGCACCCAAGCACATGATCTACGTTCCGGCGCACATGAAAGCTGGCAACTTCATCAGTCAGCGTGTGTCGTTCAGCGTGTACGTGAATGCCAACCGTGGGAAGAAAGATCCCGCAACTGGCAAGGTGCAGGCAGACAACTTTAACTGCACCGCTTGGGGCAAGCTGGCTGATGCCATCGCTCGTGGCGGTTCGGTTGGTCGTGCGTTTGATCTGTTCTGTACACCCACGTCTTACCTGAAACCCATCGTTGATGCGGCCGGCAATCCCGTCATGAATCGCAATGGTACGCAGTTGCAGATTCCCACGGTATCCTTCCGTGTTGATGACATGATCTTTGGCGAAGAGGCGACATCTGTTGTTGCCAATGAGGTCGCTCAAGGTCTTCGTCCTGCTGGCTGGAATAATCCGGCTGATCAGCAGGCTCAGGCAGTCTGGCGTCAAACGTGTGCGCAGCACAATGCGCAGGTTCCCAATTTTCAGATGGGTACCTTCGTTAACGCAAGGATCATCATGCCTTCAGGCGTCGGCATTCAGCTTGTCGATCCTGAAACCAGGCAGCCCATTAATGTTCAGGCTCCGGTAGCAGGTACAGTACCGGGCGTGGCAGCCAATGTGGGTACTGTAATGCCTGGTCAACCTGCACCGGCATACACGGCTCCGGCCCCGGCAGCACCAGCACCTGCGGCTCCAGCAGTTCCCGCAGGGTATGTGCTCCAGGCTGATGGTACAATGGTACCGGCAGCCTCTACTCCGGCGGCGGCAGCTCCGGCTCCAGCAGCAGGTGCGGTGTACTAATAGGGTATTATGAGTACTCTGTAAGTGCACACAAATGGGTATCCCTGGCTTCGGCCGGGGGTACCCCATTTTTTTGTGGTTATACAGAATTTGTTTGTTTGAGGTGAGGATATGGCATACCAAGATTGTTCGGCCTTACACAGCTTTTACATGTATATAGGACTGTATACAGCATTTGTTTTCTGAGGCGAGGCTGAGATCCTGGGGGAGGGAGGTCGGTCTTAAGGACCGGCATTTCCATTTAACGCGCGACCTGAGGCAAAGTAGAATAGTAATAGTATAGTATTAGTCATCTAGTGATTGAGTGTAGTCGTATGTAATGCCGAGCTTGATGAGTTCACGGATCGCCTCTGATTGTGAATGTATATTATGTTGTCTTTGAAAGTTCTTGATAGCTACGTCCAATTTGTCGTCGCACCGAAAGTTTTTGGGGTTCTTATCTTTACCACCATGCTTTGCATCTGATCTCATTGCAGTCTCCATTGTGTATTACATCTCCTGAGGTGTATTACATCTTAGGTGTATTACATGTAATACATGTATTACATCTTAGGTGTATTACATCTTCCTAATAGGTGTATTACATCTTCGGTAGACATGTATTACATCTTTACCGAAGGTGTATTACATCTTCATTAATTCTTTTCTACATACAATATAAGCACTAAATCCTAAATGTCAAGCCCAAAAGGAGAAAAAAGTGTCTGAGCCATTAAAAACATACACTGTTCATGACCCACATCAAGACTACCAGACTGGGTACAACTATCATCACCGGCCAATAGAACCTGGTGGCTGGATTCTAATGATAATAACAGTATTTATAATAGGTTGGGTCATATTCTACAAACTGATGAACTGGTGGGATAACCTAGGTATGCCATACGCATACAACAGAGGGCCCAATGACAAGTACTATGACTATAATAATAGTAATACTAGTATCTTAACTGGTGTCAATGACCAGTACGATAACGAACAGAAGGCTAAACCTCAGGCCAAGAAGTGGGTGAACCACCTATATAAGCCTAAACCAGTGGTACCACCGCGTATGTTTGTAGCTGGTAGAATGAACGGTAAACCCTTCCAAATGGAGGGTGAACCAGAGCTAAATGGTCTTACTTGGGCAGAAAAGAACCGATATTGCGAACAAAATCACATATATGGAGCTAAACGCAAGAAATTGATGAACGAAACCGAAGATGAAGATATTTTCAGCTAATATGTGAAAACTAAAAGATTTTAGCAACTTGAGGTGAAATTATGAACACTACAGCACTTATTTTCATGGGTTTTGGACTGCTGTGTTTGCTGGTATCACAACTGCTGAAAGCCGAGGACCACCGAAGGAGCAGACGCAAGAACAAGGACTTCAAGTACTAGAGAGATACTAATACTATGCACAGCGAGGGGGTAGCGATACTAATACTATGATATTACTACTACTATCGATCGATTGTATCAACAAAAATAGATGTGTGTCGATCGATGAAACTTTCGACGTCGATTATTGTGTCGATCGAGCACCCCACAAGGTGTAATTACAGGATGTATTACATGTAATACAAAATAATATAGTAGTAATAATATAATAATAATCGTAGTATTAGTGATGTCATCGTAGTATTAGTGATGTCATAGTGGTGGTGGCATAGCAGTAGTGGTATCGTAGTATGAGTGATGCTGGTATCGCTATGCTCGTGTCTGGTGTTGTTGTAATACAAGTGGTGAAACCACAGGTACGAGTGGACAGTGGTGTACTCTATACTATTATACTATTGTATAGGTGATATCGGATACAAATTTTCAGCGCGGATTTTGAAAACTGTTAAATAACAGGAGGTTGTTATGGATAAAAGAATATGGACATTTGACAAAGCAGTGATGTTATACAGATTATTGGTGTTGTATTTCGGGCCATATAAAGACTGGGAACTAACAACGTATCCAAAGAGGGACCCTAAAGATAGAGAGCAATACGAGAAGTTCTGTGATGATATGGCCAGATTGTTTGGGGCCAAGTCTGGTGAAGCAATTAAGAACCAGGTAGCATGGGCTACTACGGAACAGACCAGTATCGAGGGTGGTTATATAGAAACCTGGTATCGTAATTCTGTTGCAGCCAAAGAGGCTGGCTTCATTGGTACTGAGCTATTACCTAAAACTATATTATGTGAATATTAACTGAATTTCTTTATATAACAGTAATATAGTGGTAGTATAGTAGGAGGTGTATCATGTTCTTCTTCGTGTATATGTGTATGTGTATGCTGGTATTCACGGTGGCGTGTGGGACTGATACGAGTGTGATTGAAAGGGTAGTCTTCCTAGCCTTCTCCTATACTCTATATGGTATTGTTGAATTGTTTCTTTACTTAGGTGATATCGGAAGCAAACTTTTAGCGCGCGGGATGAAAATACTTAGATAACAGGGAGATATGTTATGGGATTAGATCTATTCGGAGTTGAATCACCGACCGGCTGTGTCCATCTAGCAGAAGACGCTGGTATGAAGGACAAATCCCTTGTTATGCCGTACTGTAATAGTATGACATGGCGTGGTGATTACTGGGGTAAGCGTTGGAAACGTGTAAAGAAACCAATCACTTGTAAGAACTGCCTTGCTAAATTCAAAAAGAATGGCACATGCTATTGTTGAAGGAGATATAATGAGGTGTTTATGAAGAGACGTCTAATAGTACTTACATTGGTACTGATACTTATACCATTGATGGAGCGACCAGGTAATATGCTTATGGCTGCGGTACACTTCTTCGTTATCTATAATATAGTTGTCAATGGCATGAGAGTGGCAACTACAGGTCATAGTTTGTAAGATTACAGGAGGTTAGTATGACAAGATTTCCTATAAGTAGGGATCCAGTTGGTCTGTTTAATACAGTGGTAGGTGAGCCGCCAGCATACAAGATACCGTCTTGTTTTAGTACATGTGTTCTTGATGTATGTATATATGATGACTGCACAGCATATAGACGAGTTCTTAAGGAAGACAAGGGGTTAGATATAACTCTGACTCCAGAAGAAGCAGCAGAATTTGAGCGCGAGCAAGCCGAAGAGGCGGCTGAAATGGAAGAACAAGCCAAGGCTGAGCGGACTTGTGTTGGTGAAGGTTGTGGTTGGTGCATGTTGATAAACGCAGTTGGTGTGAAGACATACACCTGTAATTTCGAAGGATCACCTGCTCACGGCCTTGTTTTCGTTGTAAGCCATCGCGTATGTGAAGAGATGTATGACTAACAATAACAGTAGTATAGGAGTATAGTATGACAGTAGCAGGGGTATTATTCGCACTTATATTTCTATCACCATTCCTACTCATACTTGGCTATATAATATGGATGGGTGTTAGTGATTGGTGGAACTACAGAGCGGACAAAGATAAGCTGGTTGTACTAGCATTGTCAGGTTCTATGTCATTAGGCTGTACTTTTATCTTTACACTGTGGCTTATGGCGAAAGGAAAGCTTTGATGAAACAATCCAAGACTTTAGCTGAGTGTATGCAGGACTTGCATGATACTTGGGCTGCTTTATTCTATGTATCATATGGTGTCCTTTATGGATACTATGTTAGATATATACTATGGTACCGGCGGAATATTACCGGCCGGCCAAAATACTACAAATAACAGGAGGTTGTGATGGGATATATACTGACTTTGTTTATTATTTGGCTGTTCATTCAAACGCTTACATTCATCTATGATAGGAAGAACATCGCCTTCTCTATGATAATATGCTTTATTTTCGGCGCATGTTTTGTAGCCATACCAGTGATTGGATCATACATCAACTATGTTAGTATGATGAAGACCAAGGCACAGCTGACTCAATATGCTGATTCCATTGAGATATATTATAATAAGGGCGTCGAGAAGATGGCATCAGCTAACACCGGCAGTAATGAGATCACCGACTTTAAGTACGGCAAATACCAGGAAGGTATAACTGTGCTGCTCAGGGAATATCGAGGGAAAGCAGCATCTTATAATAAAAACCTAGCCGGTAAGCTAGTGATGAACAACTCATGGTATTGGAACTGGCTCATCTTCGTACCAGAGAACACCACACCAGTTGAGATGGCTGAATATCTAAAGGAATAAGGAGGTTATATGACATCTGACTTACCGCATAACTATGCTACATGTGCATTCAGATGTGCTAAGGCTAAGCGTTGCTTTACCATGGGCGGTGAGCATCACGTCTACAAGTGTAAGAACAAGCAGTCTGACCACTTCGATCACTATTTTGGAGAGAAGCACCGCATATGTGTGCACCTGGTTAAGAAAAAAGAATAGTGTAATACATGTAATACACAATGAAGGTGTAATACAATAAAGATGTAATACATGTAATACAAAACTGCACCAAAATGCACTAAAAATGCACCGATATAAGGAGGTGATATAACAGTAGTTTTTTTAGCATCGGGATGGTCTGGTAATTTTAGTAATAATATAGTATAGTTATAGTGTAATACATGTAATACACCAAGATACCAGACTGTTATGGTTTTCTTACAATTAGTAGCGTAATTACAGGAGGTTAGTATGTTGAACACGTTGTTCGTAGTTTTGACGTACCTGCAGGCGAACACTAAGCCCAATGGTGGGGTGTATTACATAGAAGCCCATCTCATGGGAAAGTTAGCAAGTATGCTCAATTTTATGGACTATCTTTATGATGTGCCTTACCCCATGAGATCACCTGATTCAATGAGCAACGAGCGTCTGATAGCAGGTGGTCTTAAGGTAGGTAGGAATCTCAAGGGGTATTACATCAAGAATTATTCGGACTCAGATATCCAGTACCTAATTGATACTCTGTGGCCAAAAGGAGAGCCATGAAGAATCACATATCGTATCGTAAGATACACAAGATCACAACGGCTATATTAATACTGATTGGTATTGTGGTACTGTGTGCTGTTGACTGGGATAAGCCAGTGGAAGAGACAGCGTTGACCAAACCATCAGCGCCGGCGGGATTCAGGTTGGTACTCACAGTCAGCGAAGAGGAGGAAAGGCCATGACTATGTTCAGAGCCAAACTGATAGTGGTAGGGTCGCTGCTCATCGTGGCAGCATGGGGACTGTCAACTGTATTAGCATTGGTACCTTAGGAGGTGATAGGTGATACCCAAAGTTATAAGTGTACTCAGATGGCGTCAAGATGCTGAGAAGGGTGAGATGATAGAGCAGAAGGGCAAAGGATTAGAGTATTGTAAGACACATCTTATCCTACCTGGGCACCCACTCACGCCACGTGAAATGAACAAGGTATGTCTGGCTGTTAACCTAGTACTCGCAACATGTGATAGTGAACTGCGTGTCAGACACAACACGAAACGTTTTCTTCCAACAAAAGCAGCAGTATATAAAGGAGGTGAAGTAGAATGGTAGGCACATTTGGTATCGGCTGGGCAAACAGCGTCAAATCAGATGTATCACCAGCCACAGACAATGAGATAGCAGATGCAATGTGTAAGATCAGGGCTTTAGCTAAGAAACCAGGTAACGAAGGAGCAGTTACTCTGTCATTAAGAAGAGAGGTTGCTGAGGCTGTGGAGAAAGGCATCAATGGTTATAAAGGACACAATACCAAAGCGTTGGCTAACTTCGCTGATGACCCAACGTATAGCAAGAAGAAAGGTTACTATGTGTCTGATCTGCTTGTGGCAAGAGACAGAACAAGACTGTTCGCTTATGTAGATAACTTTTAAGGAGGTGTCATGCCAATTACAATGTGCTTTACAGGGCACAGGAACATTGTTCCACTAGGACATACGGGTTCACCATGGCCCGATCAGAATTCTATCATCAAGAATTACCATGAGATATTCGTGGCTACATTGACAAACATTCTGCGCCAGCTGAATGAAGTCAACTACACTACGTTTATATCTGGTGGTGCTTTGGGCGCTGACCAACTGGCAGCCCAAGCAGTAATCAACCTGAAGAAAGAGGGCAGAGCAGCACATCTCATCATCGCCCGGCCGTTTCCAAGCCAAGCTAGTAAGTGGCCTGGCAAAAGCAGGGTGGAACTGAAACGGATATGTGCTCTAGCAGATCAGGTTGTGGATGTATCGCCGGATCCATATTCACCAGCTAAGATGCAGGTGAGAAATGAATGGATGGTGAATAATTCCAACACAGTGATGTCTATATGGAATGGAGCTAAACAAGGTGGTACATGGAACTGTATGAGATACGCCCTCGCTCAAGGTAAGGTGCCATGGGTTTTGAACCCCTTCACATTTGATTTAGGTCAATATAAGGAGGATTTAATATGAATTGGGCAGGAGATAGGGTATCGGCATTCATGCTCGGCGTGCTTTTCGGCGTCGTCGGAACAGTATTAATATGGGCGGTGTTCACACTGCCAACAGGAGGTGTATGATATGGTAGAACCAATCATTGCGATCAAAGGTAAGGAAGACAAACTCGACAAGGCGATAGACATACTGGACGGATTGCGTAACGTCCTGGAAGTGGCCATGATAGGTGATGAGTATATGCAGTTCAGTAAGGCTCTGAACTTGTTGAACAAGGTGAAGGCTGAGCGTGATCAGATACTCACCATCACACCACGGATCAGTGTATCTGGCGAACTGTCAGGAGATTAACCATGGCATATGTGTATAAGATAGGTTTTATATCGAGGCCGAGAGACGACCAGACACAGACACATGAGTCGACAACAGTTGCTGGTGTAGATGATAATCACGCTGAGTCAATACTGGATCAGATGATTGAGCGACACATGGAAAAGTCTGATGTCCCATGTATCTACAAACGATTCGTAGAACGTAAGTCTAAGATCCTTGGGTACAGGTCATCAACACCGAAGACAGGTAGATGTAAATCCATCTGGTAATTCTACGAAGGGTAGGAGGCGTGCATGAAACACGAGATGAAACAGATAGCCAAGCCCGTTGGCATAGTAAAGCGAGATGACGGGTCCATTGATCTAAAGGTACGCTCTACTATCTTTGATGAGACTGACCCTATAGCCAGGCGATACCCTACTGAGTGGGATCTGTCTAAAGAGATGCTTGACATCACAGATAAAGAACATATCAAGGCCCGACTTGGTTTGACTGACGAAACCTATCAGTACTGGATGGACCAGCTTAAATAGAGGTATACCATGAAAAAGAGAATTCATTGTCCATGGTGTTCAAGGAAGGTGCGTGTTAAGAAGGGGCGGCTTTCATCCCATGTGGACTACGGTGGGAAGAAATGTATTGGCGTGGGACAGCCTGCCAGACGCATCAAGGAAATGATTAAAGTCAATGAAGAAAGGAGGAAACATGACGGACGGAATGTTGAGGGGCGAGGCGCTAAAAGAATACGAGGCGTTCGAGCATTTGTTCAGACTATACCAGCAGGACGCAATCGCAAACTTCCTGCTTAAATATCCAATGCTTAAGAAGTACAAGCACAACCTCAGTTGTAGTAATGCTTTGATTGAATCTTCGCATGGTGTGGCATTGGAGCTGAAGTTTGATGGTGATGTAACTATGATACATGCCATAGCCATGGCTAAGACAGGCGACATGACTGAATGGAACCACAAACTGGGTGAGATGAAACAAGTACAAACACCAGGTCCGTTGGTCATTACAGTCAGACTACAGCTCGAACGTTTTTACTTCACGCCGTTAAGTGGCGAAATACTCACAATGTAGGAGGGATTATGATTATTAGCGACGGCTCTCATGTAGTTGAGATGCCAAAAGACAGCAAGATGGTTAGCATCAAGGTACACTACGAATGCTTCGCAGAAATATGTGTGTTCGCCGATGATGTTGACACGGTTAAGGAATTCGCCAGAGGCAGAGAAGTTCGCATGCCTCTTCCTTTCAAAGGTCAAGACGGCAGCCAGAATCTGATACTCAAATCTGTTATGGTTGGTGGTGAAGAACTTGTGAAAGGAGGTGGATGATATGAATAGGAAACCTGTTGATTGGTTTAACAGACGAATAGCTGAGGAATTCACTCGCATGTTTGCCAATGCTGCACACCGACAAGAGCGAGCGTTGAAGAATGAAGGTGCTGGTGAAAGAGGTAGCAAGAATGGATCCTTTCCCTTTATTCCTATGGGTACACAATCCGTAGCCAAAGATTTCGTGCTGACTGCTGACTTAATCCGCCAGAAGTCACGTAAATACTGTGAACAACCAACTCACTGGATGTACAACAAAACATCATACCAACTGACGTTCCTTGATGCTGGTTGTGGCATAGGCAACATAATGCTGATAGCCAACATGTTCGGTCTCGGTGGTGAACAGCATGGTATAGAGTATGACAAGAAGACCATCGATGCAGCACACAAGTTCCTGCGCACATACAGTGACCGCAACAATTTTGTCATACACCACGGTGATATACTCACCTTCCCGAACTACAAGGACTATGACATAATCTATTACTACTGTCCCTTCAGTAGCTACCTTCTACAGGCTTTCTTTGAGGAACGGCTTGAAGATGAGGTGAAGGTTGGTACCATCATCATGCCATATCTTAAACGGAGCGATGTGGTAAGGAAGGACAGTCGATTCAAACGACTAACAACGAGGAGGAATTATCCCAAAGTTTTACTCAAGGTCAGAGATGGCGAGAGAAAGCATAGTGTCCTACCTGCGATGATGAAGGACCCAGACAGGTGGACTAACCTCAAGATGCCGAAGCATTATAAGAAGATGGTAACCCAGCGTCTCAAGGATATGGAGGAACGTGGATGTTTTTCATAACGAGAGTGTGCTGTCACTGCGACAAAGAGATGGGCACCATACCAACAGAGGTGAAACCTAAACCAGGTCTGGATAAATCACATGGTATATGTGATGACTGCATGCAGACCTATTATCCTAATGTCAATAGGCAGTCGGATGATACACCAAAGATTATTAAGGAAGGGGGTGTTTGTAATGAGTGACGAAGCCAGTCACATCTACGTGTTCAAAGTAGATGAGCGGCATTTTACTACAACTGGTATCGCTATATTTGCAGCGGATACAAAAGAAGAAGCACGATCCATGTTCTACGGCCTGAAGTGGAAGGACGTCAGGAATGCTAGCGTATCCACCGATACCGATAATGATCCGTTCGTGGATCAGAAGTACATCAAAATTCTGTTTCATCCACCATCCACCATCAACAGGTTCATGACTACTGTTTGGTGCCTGGAGTATGAATTCTTCCTTCGCGTGCCAGTTGCGAAGGGACTCAAAACTATAGCTTATAGCAGTTAATAGGAGGTAGTTTATGGCAAAGGAACTAACGCCGGAGGAATTCTCCGAAAAGTATGATGAACTGTATCAGCAAGCATTAGCGGTGTTTGCGGAGTATAATCCATGCAAGATAGAGGATTGCAGCGATGGTGAGCATAAGACATGCGCACGTGGTAGATTACATGATCGCGAATCCTTCTGCTGTTATGGGTGTGAGCACCTGTCAGATGATGGTTGCACCGTGGAATGTCTGTGGTGTAAGCTGTGGTTCTGTCAGGGGCCGCCCAACTCACAGTATGATAAGTACCGTGGGAAACTTCTTAATGTACCCTATGAATTCTTTACCAAACTGGGAGCACTGAGGGTAGAAGCAGAGGGCTTGGGTATGATTGCTTATAGGTGTTCCAAGGAACGATTAATGGAGGAACGTTATGGAACTATGGACAGCGCAGTTCGGGTACTCAGGGCCGGATAGGCTTGATGTCACATACAAGACGCATGAAGCCATCAGAGTGGCCGGTGGCGGTGAACTGAAGCTGAACTTTGAAGCCAGATGGGTAGCACCTACCAAAGAGATGGTACATGGCTACAAGTATGGTTGGCCTGAGCTTGATCAAGAGGGCAAGGAAATCAGATACGTGTACATGTATCACAAGATCATGGAAAAAGCTTGGGAAGACCATCTCATGGACATGTATAATGTTGTCCAGAACTGGCCAGAGATGACCATTGTCTGCTACTGCAAATCGGGCGAATTCTGTCATCGATTGCTGCTTGTTGAGTATATGAGGCAACTAGGCGCCATTTATATGGGCGAAAGGTAGGATTATGGATCGATTGACAAAGAGGGCGCTAGCTGTGTTAGAGAACGTAGCGCAAATGCAGGCTAATGCAACACCAGCCAGTGCAGCTAGATTGGCAGCACTAATACCAGCATTCAAAGAGCTGCCATGGGATAATATCCACACTGTTAGAGTAAAGTGGGATATGATAGCAGATGACCTCGTGCCAACACTGGAAGTGGTGATGAAAGGGGACTTACCCTAACGGATGGGGTCCAAATGAGCGCTGGGGCGCGCGTGTAGGCGTCTAACCGACTGTTTCTGCTGAGCATACTGCTGATATTGGTATCGTGGTCGGTATGTTCAGTAGGAGCAGAACTAAAATGAGGAAAAGGAGAAGAGTGTATGAATATTATAGACAAGGCACAGGTACTGTTCAACCTCTGTATGGATAAGTTCGCAGATTGGTTGTTCAAACCGAAACCTTTTAAACCTGTTCCAGCCAGGAACAATTGGAATGGTGTACCTAAACCAGGTCTTACATGGGATGAAGTGCGCAAAGGCGCTGAGGCTATAGCACCTATCATACCGATGACCTGGGAAGTGGAACCAAGCGAATGTCCAGTGTGTAATGGCCCACTTGAGAAGTATAAGTCTGACTGGTGGGAGATTGAAGACAGCGGTCAGTATGCGGTGATAGGGTTGTACTGTAAAGAAGGGCATTGGACACACTTAGACTGGATGTAATAGGGAGGTGCTATGGGTAAACGAACAAGGGCTCTTGAAAAACTAATGGAAGCCCACAACAATGCTATGAAGCGTGCACTTAGGTGGGCCCGCAATCATGGAGCAGAGGTAGATAAGTATGATATAGAACGTGTTGGTAGGAATACTCACGTAAAATTCTGCATCTACCATGCGAATGATACGATTGAGGTGGGGTCCTTATTTGCTGATAAAGAAGATAACATGTGGTCTATGTATTCGGAAGAGGACTTTACCTTCAAGGTGCATAATGAGAATGTTTCAATGTTTCTCAAGCACGTAAGCAATCATCGATCGATAGGTAAAGGACGCATCGATCCTAAGATCGAAATAGATACAGACGTCGGCAATCAGTATGTCATGCATAAGAGGCTGGAAATAGGCGGCTTCAATGACTATTCGTATACAAACATCAGACTAACGTTCCACATATACCATATAAAGGAGGTATTCTAAGTATGCCAGACAAAGAAAGTAAATGGTTGGTGGTGTGGTATGACTGCTGTGAAGACCCTGATATGGACGATGAAGGTTCATATGCAGTGCGTATCAATGGCGATATAATAAATAAACTCTATCTGGATTTTAAGTATGTTAACTTCCCATACAAAGGTAAGGTTGATGAGTGGAAGAGGCAATACTGGGCAGGTGTAGGGTTACCACTGGATACATCAACTTCCAAGCTACAAGATTTTTACGGCGATGAAAAGACTATTGCCGAGCTGCCGGACATTACTGAGTATGTTATTAATACTGAAATAAGTGATGTTGAACGTAAACTACGTAATAATGTAGCAAGATTGAAAGAACTCAAGGATTCGAAGGAGGTGCTCTAATGTTTCTGATTAATGATTACACACCTATGACCATACCGGAACAACTGGAATTCAGGCCTGTAATCGAAGATGGTAAACACGTCACTAATTTGGACGGCGAAAAGAAGTTTCAATTATTCATCAACGGTGAGCCAGTCAAATGTATATGCCAGCACATGGACTCATGCACATGGCCGCCTGATGATTACATCCTACCGGAAAGTAGGGTACAAGACATTAAAGATGGTTTCGCCAGCCTTACCGAGGAATTTCCATTTAAGATTAGGAACTTCTCATATAACGGTTTCTTTGGGCGAACAGAAGAAGGATACGCACCATATCGAGCGCAATTCCTTCGGTGGTCAGGCGACCCAGGTGTTGCAGTAATGTCTTGTTCAGATGGGGAGGATAGGTTTATACCTACCTACGCATTGGAAGGCCCACACTTGGCTATACCACCAGATAACACAGCATTTGAGGACAAGCTGATGTTTGGTTATGCGTCAACGTCATAAGGAGGAACTATGCACAAAGATACACAAATTAAACTTAGAATGCTAATGACTGGCATACTATGGTTCCTCATTGGTATTGGAGTCACTATCTGTTTCGTATTGTTTGCTGACAAGGTTTGGGCTACTGGGCCATTAGTATCCGACGATCACAACACACTTACAGTAAAGGCAAAGAATGGATATTATTGGATGGTCTCGGTGGATGGTTCTGAGCCGATGCGAATCGATGCTATCAGGGATACAGAAAAGAACGAAGGTAAATTAGAACTCGATATACGTGGGATACTATCCTCTCCTGGTCAGCATACAGTAAAGATAGATGTATACAACTACTATGGTACACCAGCGAGGGTTACTCCTGTCGTGGTATTCGATGTATTTGAAGATGGAACATTCACGTACAGGAATAGCCCTCTATATTTGGACATGAAACCCAGACGCATAACAGACCTGATAGAAAAGGAGGAGTGATGTTTGAAGCCAAAGGAGAAAGGATTGAGGTGATAGTAATCAAGGACTTTCCTAAGCCACATGGCAGAGAGTTCATTTCTATCTATGAGAGTGAGAGTGGACACACCACACTCAAGACATCCAGCAAGGAGTTGACCGACCATTTGGTTGTGACACTAAGAGGCTCCAATGTAAACATGTTCGCTGAACAGATAGACTCTATAGTAGTGCCAACCAAGTACTATCATAGTAGAATAAAGCCACCCATTATGGCTAGGTATAACTGCTACTCCTCTTCTGAAATACCGAGCCCAGTTGTCAGTAGTGCGCCGATTAAAATTGTGCCAGAATACTCCAAGAATTCGATACAAATGCCTGATGATGGACTGAAGGTGACATTCAACTACTCACCGTCTAAAATTATACCGAGGCGTAGAGCAACACTGACCATTGGATATGGGGACGATACTATCACCATTCCAGCCACAAAGACAGACCTCAAACATTTCATAGTTGGACTTAAGGATTGTATACGTCTCATTCTTAATATCGAGAGGTAAGTATGGTTATCAGCTCTAACAAGAAAATTCTCTACTTTTCATTAACTACACAGGACTTCGAAACATTCGATAAGTATGATCTATTCATGGATAACATCATGGATGCTACCTACTCCAAAGCCTTGTTCATGCTCACCAAGTATACTAAGCACAGGGATAAGATGATAGAAGTAATGAGGGGAGTAGATAAATCCAGAGATGTGCGTGCTTTGTCAATAAAGGTAACTGGTATGAATGGTACGTTGGCTATAACCAATAATGCTTACAATGCATATAACAGTGAGAAAGAAACTTACAGCTCTAAAGGAAGGTGCAAAAGCATCTGGTAAGGAGGTACGATGGCAGGGGAGAAGAAAAAGAAACTGATTGAGGTACAAGGGAATAGCAACTATAATCTAACGGGAGTTATTAATTTTTCTTATGTGTCCTCACCAGCTGATGGTAGACGACAGCTGAGTTCCTTTTATACATGTCGTGATTATTTGAGTGATGACTTATTATCACGCTACGGGGCCAAAGGCAGAACTGGTTCAGGTTCCATAGACACAACACGTTTGAGGTTATTAATAGGTGTAGGCCTAACAGACGACACCGCTGAAGAGTGGAAACAGTCTCTCTATGATGCTAAGCGTATCATCAACATCTATGAAGAGGTAGCTGGCTTCAGTCGTACCTCTGTTCTTACTCGTGTGAACTACATGTATAACGGGAAGAAGTCAAGCAATGTCAAACATTGCTGGTTGTTGACTGGGCCTGAGGAATGGATGCGGTACTCTCAGTTAGTGTCTATGGTGACTTTGATACTCCGTACTGTCACCAGGTACAAACAAGCCAGTGAAGTGGAAACTATCGAGCAGGTCGAAGAATACTGGCAGAGATTGATCAAAGAATCCAATGCTAATGGTGCTAAGCCTGGCCTTAGACACGCAGATACATCAGACTATCTACCTCGTTGTTGGCAGAAATTCCACATGATGATGAGGTGGTTTGATAAGATCTTTACCTTGTCAGGTGAGAAAGCACATAAAGACGCAAGAAACTGGCATTCAAGGGGTGGTATCAATTCTCTTTGTACATTCAATACTGGTTTAAGACAGATAGACGAACCGATGCGGGAGGCATGGGAAGAATGGCGAAAGAAATACCCAAATACATAGATGAAATCACAATACACATGACATTTGAAGACGCAAACGCATGGGCTGCTCTAGATAGAATGGACTTCGATACCACATTCATGGCTTTTAAGGGATGGTTCGGAGATAATGAGGAAGCGCAATCTAAACTTAAGAATGCTGGTAAGATGATACTCATCAACGACGCCAATGGTGATGCATCGGTTAAGGTCCACCCAAACTATGTCATCTATGGTGAGTCCAAGACTGGTAGATGTAAGTCCATCTGGTAAGGAGGAACATGCGACGTATAAGACGCAATGATAAACGTAAGAAATGCAAGCGATGTGGTTCCTCGATAAAACGGAGACTATGGGTATGGCCCATCGGTTGTATAAACTCTGAATGTAATAATTATTATAGGAGGAAAACTACATGACGCACTTTGTGCGTCGTATCGATTTCAGGAGGAAATCAATATGTTATTCAAGGATTTTCAACAGGATGATGCGCCGGATAGAACCTATAGATGTGAAAGCTGTGAACGTACATTCCATGCAGTGGACATAGTATTAGTCAACCCACCGAAATCTTTTGTGACGCCTCCAAATGGCTTTCGCTTTGTCAACAAATATGGACGGGTTCGTGGTGGGACTAAGCCACCCAACGCTGGTATTGATGATAAAGTATACGGTTGTCCTTTCTGTTTACACCCACACATGGGCGCGATGTCAGCCATATAGCAGGAGTATAGTATGCCTTTCGCCAATACACTTACATTTGATAATGCCAAGGTAGGCATGCGTGTTATGTTGGTGTCTGATCAAGGGGGAGACTATGATATCGGCGAGTCCAATCCCCTTATCGACACTGAATATGAATGCGAAGGTGTGATTGAAGAAATAGAACCTGGTGTTGAGATATGTGTTGAATGGGATAACGGATCCCACAATATTTATTTATCAGGGGACTTAGTTTCTCTTAATGATATGGACAGACCAGATGGTAAGTGCGTATCCATTTGGTAAGGAGTCAAAAGGAGATCAATATGGTAAAATATAGTAGAGGTGCGACTGCGAACATAGATGACGTAGTCAAAAGGATGAACATCCAACAGACAAGAGGCGGACAATACTTAGGTGCTATAGAGAATGCTAAGACCGGCACCGTACATGCTATCATAAATCCACAACTTGCTACGTATTACGGTAATGGTACTGGTATCGAGTTACAGTGTTGTAGTGTGATAGCCAACTTGAAAGAGTACGGCACGACCACAGGTCTTCATACACGACCCAAATATCGAGTATGCAGTAGCCCATTTGCTGTCAACTGTAAGTCCTGTCTCAAACGTAAAATATCACTGAACAACGGGCAAACAACTACCATCAAGAGAGAACTATATGTACTTCAGCGGGGTTTGGTGTACGAAACACCAGCAGACCCTATCAACGATGTGGTTCTTGTAATGCATGGAGAGGTTGAGTGTCGTGCATCAGGTGTCGAAGGTGTATTAGAGTACCTCAACGAATTTGGACACCATCCTACTGAAATAATAGAGAACTTTAAAGATGGTACGTTCGGGATCTTTTCACTGACCGAACTGCAAGTGAGGGTCAAGACTGAAACTAAGATCATAGGACTGGAGGTGAAAGAATGAAGACATTGGCAGATATATTGAGAACATTAGGTGCACAACAAGTAGACCCAGACATACCTACTGGCGCTTATCCACAAATCAATCCATTCACTGGCAACCCTATGGCCGGCGGTTTCTATCTTGACGGCGGTGTTTGCCCTGTGTATGAGGAGTATGAACAAATAAATAAAGGAGGTGACAATCATGACGGCTCCGATCACGGAGTTTAAAGACGACTATAGATTTCTTTCTAACTTTTATCCATCACCATTTGTCTATAACGGCGTACACTTCGCTACCAATGAACACTTCTATCAAGCATACAAGGCAGTAAGAAGAGACCAGTTCCTGCAAGTAGCTAGCGCGCCCACGCCAGGGGCAGCTAAGAAACTAGGTAGGACAGTCCAGATGATGGACCAATGGGATATGTATAAAGAGCAAATTATGTTCGTAGGACTGCAACACAAATACTACAACAACCCTCAATTGAGGCAGATGCTCATTGATACAAATCCACGCATGTTAATAGAAGGTAATTGGTGGGGTGATAAGTACTGGGGTATATGCCTCAAGACAAACGAGGGTGATAATAGGCTAGGTCACTTGCAGATGATGCTACGTGATCAGCTAATGCGAGGTGAATAATGCAACGCAGAAAACCCGAGTCGATGTCAGCAGAGTTCTTCTGTCGAGACATCATAAGAATATTCAAGCAGACCATAAGGTCAGAGATGTCAGCCAGCCATGTTACATATGGTACTGGTATACTAATGCAAGTAGATAAGAACCTTGAAGTGCCTAAGAGATTCATCATTACCACCGACGGACCGACTACTTTCGGGGCGGTAAAGATGATACTCGAGGATTTGGGGTTGAGGAGAGAGGTGCCATCATGTAGGCACTATCTACTTGGTACCATCATTAGCGTCAAAATTGAACGGGCTAATGAGAAAGAAATATACAGCAATTACAAACGTCCAGGTAAATGGGATACAATAAAATGATGGAACTGAATCATAACGAGTCAATAATGTTAAAACCAGGCAAGACGGTGGTATCTGTAGCTTTGGTTAAACAATACAACTCAGGTACCCCCGTCTTTGTTAGGTGTTACAGAAAGTCTAACACCTGGACACTGCCATCTACTGAAGTGGACTACACTGATGAAGAAAGTCCAACTCGTACAGTATTATCTGTAGTGCATATGCTAGAGAAAGTATTGGATGATGATGCTTCTAGCTTCTCAATCAAGTCCATTGAACCAATATGCGATATCATTGATAAAGATATACCATCCAGAGTGATGATGTATCTGGCCAAATTAGATAAGGGTATTGACGCATACCAATTATACACATCATCGGACTGTGATAATTATCGTATCTCTCGCTTTATGCATCAGAACCAGTTGTTTAGAGTATTCAAAGCCATTACCCTCGAGCTGTATGTTAAGTATCTGAGGAGTTTATAATGATAATCGTATTATTTATATTCATGATCTACGTATTCGGGATGATATTGAATTACTCAATGACGTTTGCATATCTCCAGAGAACTGTAGATGTAGCAAAGACCGGCTCTGCTAAGTTATCGAAGGATGTGTCATTCGCCTTTGTGTTGTCCTTTACAAGTTGGATTGGTGCGTTGTTCATATTCAATCATATAATAAATAACTTACCAGGTACTAAATTCTCCGGCCTTCGTATTAACCCAGCTGAAACCAGTGAGTATTGGCAGGATCATAAGATGGAGACGCGGGCGATGGAAACAGCACGAGAAAGATTTAGAAACGCTGCTCATAAGCGAGACCACTATTTTACTACTAATGGTGGTAATATAACATTCCGTAATGGTCCACACTTTAAAGAAGAACCAATAGCAGTATCCAATAAAACGGGAGGTAGGTGCAAAAGTATATGGTAATACTTTCGCGGGCGAAGACTGCAAAAGTATATGGTAATACTTTCGCCGGCGAAGACTGCAAAAGTATATGGTAACCATGAGGGGGTGTAGTATGCCGAGTATGATTGAGTATTTGAATTCATATGGTGACAGGTATCAAATACCTAAAAGATCTGTAGCCTTTTTCCGCAGTAGAAAGAAAGAGCCGGTTAAGAATGAGGTCATGGAATTGACCAAGAGAATAAAGAAGAGGCGCGGCCAGACTGCATCTATAACTCAACATAACGCGTCATTAGAGCTGGGGGTAAAGATGGAAGTAATAAGGCGGGTATTCACTGACCTTATAAAGGAAGGTGTGTTGAAACAAACAGACCGAGATGAATTTAGTATAGAATAGGAGGCATGATGAGGCCGGTAATACAAGAACTTAATGCTTTTATAGTAGCAGAGCCGATAATGGCACTTCTTTTTGGCTTAATAGCTATGTGTTTCATTATACTTATACTAAAGATGATGAAAGCATTCTTACCACCTAGCTTTTATGAATTCAAACGTATAGGTAAGTTCGTAGGCAAAGTACTTGAAGCATTTGGTGGCTTCATGATGTTTCTGGTGAGCATACCATTCAAGATACGTAAATCTATTAAAAAGGCAAAGTATGAGCGTAGGCTTAAGAGAGAGGCACAGATAGAAGAGGCCGCACGCAAGATGGTGGATGCCTTACCTAAGGTGAAGACTGTTATCAGAGAGATGGATGAATACACCTACTGCTATAACTGCGATATACACTATAATAAAAAATTACCTGAATGCCCGAATTGTTTTGCTCAAGATCTGGCAAAGGCGGATGTCAAGGCCATATTCAGCATACTCAAAGGTGTTCGTGAGTTCAGATACCTATCATTTGATAGGGAACAGGATCTAATCAAGTTTATCAGTGAAAGAATGATAGGTGATAAGATCGATGATTTAGGTAAGAAGGATTGATTATGGGTAGATTAATGAGAAAGAAAAAGAAGAAGACCAAAGGTAAGAAGTTCGTAAAGGACGAACTTGTATCCATTGTACCGGACACAGACAAACGGTATAATATGGGTGGCCCGGCCAGTAAATCTTTTTGGGAAGAGCCAGAGAAGAAAGTTGAAGAACCTGGCACTGGTGAGGTTATTCATACACATATGAGCAACCCATGCGCAGAGGTGAATATTAATGAGACCAGGCCAGTCGGTGAGAAGTTAGAACTCCATACATTTGGTGAGCCCACTACTTATATTGATACCGAGGGTATAAAACATGGTGTGTTTGGCGCTGACCCTGATACTGCTGAAATTGATGGAGGATCCAACATACACATCGGTGAAGTAGATGATAACAAATGGATTACCTATGATAACGAAGACATGACCCTGAAGTGGACTGGGAAATGGGATGACGAGCCTGAGGAAATCAAAGAAAAGACTGTTGACCAGATGACCGAAAGAATATCTAAGGATTTAGCATTCGCTACTAAATATGGTATGAAGGGTACTACCAAAGATGAGATGGTAGCTAAGTTCAGTGACATCATCAATGAAACTTTGGAAAGTATAACAAACGAGCCTGATGATGTTGCTTTCGATGAGGAATTGGAAGATGCATTAGAAGAAGCAGCCAATGAAACTACTATGGTGCCTGAGCCTAAACCACATAACTATTTTAGGTCTGGCCAACACATCCATATGGCAATAGACGACATGCCCGAAGAAGTGGATCCGGTAGATGAGGACAGAGAATTCTATCTTACTCATCAATTCAGTGTAAGTCCAAATGATCATGGTGAACCATCTAATGCATCGATAAATTTCTTAGCTGAGATAGCTGATTATCTTGGGTACAACGCTACTGAATTACTGGCTGAAGCTCACGACATGAGTGTAGAAGAGGCGTATGACACTGAATTTAAACAAGCGTCGATAATCATGGGCATAGACTACGGAAGATATGTAGTTCGCAACGGCGGCGGCCCTGCTAAGGTATCAGACACAGCAAGGGGCAGATGCAAATCCATCTGGTGATGGATTCGCGGTCGAAGACTGCAAAAGCATCTGGTAAGGAGTTAACATGAAATGCAAGAGATGTGGTGCACTGATGATACCAGTGCTTACAGATAAGAAAGTCCAATGTACTGAATTCAGATGCTCTGACGACGGCTGCTACTGGGCTTCGGTCGAACCATGTGTTTTATGTGGTAAGCCATCAGGTTATCTCAAGGGAGATAATGTGGAAGGCAGAGCGAATTATACAGCGGCTGGGCAATTGTGCCCTACCTGCGCACAAACGCTCCAATAAGACAGGAGGTAAAAGGCAATGAACAAAGGAGTTATGGCCATTATTGGCATCGTCGTACTGGTGGTAGGAGTAGGTCTGTTCGGCTACAACGTTAGTGTGGACAACCGTGCAGTCATGCTCGGCAACAAGTTCGACAAACAACTCGGCCTGGTAGAAGGATTCCACGATACCATGTGGAAGACCATCAAACAACAGGCCAACGTCACCGACAAGGCCAAGGACGCTTTCAAAGAGATTTATACACCACTTATCGAAGGTCGATACTCACAGGGCGATGGGACGCTGATGAAGTGGGTCAAGGAACACAATCCTGAATTCGGCACCGAGATGTATCAGAAACTTATGGTGTCCATCGAATCTCTAAGAAAGCAGTTCTTCCATGTACAATCACAGGTCTTGGCCACCATCCAGGAGCATGACAACCTGCGGGAGCGATTCCCGTCCAAGGTGTTCTGCAACGCGGAGCCTCTCGAGTACGAAGTTATATCTTCGACCCGCTCGAAACAGGTGATGAAGGACGGCAAGGACGATGACGTCAGCTTGTAGACTCGGAGTCTATAAAGCTGGTCAAGGGAGGCTACAGGGGTTTTAAACCACCTTTTTTACCCTGTACCTCCCTCAACTTTTTAAAGGAGGATATGTCATGTTTGGTATGATGTGGTACGGGCTGCTGATACCAGTAGTCATTACGATCTTTCTATTCGCGTTCCATCGCAAAGCTACTGCATGGTGGGAACTCGTCGTCATATGGGCGGTCTCACTAGTAGTAATAGTAGTAGCACAAGTAACAGTCCAGCACTTCGCAGTTCAGGACAAGGAGTACTGGGGTAATCTAGGTGTAAAAGTACAACACGATGAACCATGGGCAGAGTGGAAGATTAATGGCTGCTCACGACAGGTACCATGCGGACAGACATGTACAGGTACCGGTTCGTCTCGCTCTTGTACAACCAAATATTGTACTCAGTGGTATGATTGTCTGAAATCCTATTCAAGGAAGACCTACCTTGTCAATAGACGCAACTCAGGTATGCGTGTATCATACAGTAAGTACAAGGAGCTGGTCAAACGTTGGGGTACTGGTGAAGAGTTCATTGACATGAAGCGCGAGAAGAATCATAACGTGCGTTCTCATGGTGCCTATGATGGTGATAGGTATATATGTAAATGGGATAAGGATCCGTTTACTTCGGAGCCCATTGTCAGTGAGCACTGGTACGAGAACAGGGTGGCCGCTTCAGATAGTATACTCAACTTCGCTGATGTAAGCGAAGAGGATGTGGAATTCTATGGCTTACATGAGTATCCTGATGTGCCTGGTTGGTTAATCAGAACCATAATGGATACCAAGAACTGGAAGAAACCGGATAAGTATTTCCAGTATCTGAATGGTAAGCTGGGGCCTGAACGCTTCCTGCGTATCTGGGTGCTGGTCTTCCGTGGTCAAGCTGATAGGATAGCAGCCTATAAACAGGTAGACTACTGGAAGAACGGTAATAAGAATGAATTCATCTATTGTATCGGTGTAGACAAGGCGGATAACATTCTGTGGGGTGAAACCATATCATGGACGGAGAAGGAAGACCTGAAGATTGAAGGTCGAAACTTCATTGAAAATGAAATGGGCGACAAACTCACTGATGATTCCCTGATGGCGCTGGCTAAACACGCAGAGGCTACACTCGGTAAACGCTATGTTAAACCAGAGTTCACTGAGAAGTACAGTCATCTGTCTGTCACACCCAGTATTACTGCTATCATGATTGGTTGGTCTATCATAGCACTAATCAACCTTGGTATTGTGATATGGGTCATCAAGAATGAGTTCAAGATGGATCAATCATCACGGAGTAGAGACCCCAATGATCGTCCGCTACGTGGTATGTCCAAAACCAAGAAGATGAAACCTACACGTAGGCGTCGTACTTCCAAGCCTATAAGGAGGAAACGCTAATGCTGTTAGGTGTACTTATTATAATGGCAATAGTCGCTGTATCACTGTGCATGGGGATCGGAGTAACTATATCCTTCCCCGTCGCAGTGGTACATGTAGTACCACCTGCTATGCTACTCTTTGCTTTCGGTTATATCAAAGACATGCTCACTAAGTCCAAAGATATATACGAAAGATTTTTCAACCTATGGATGGTAATCTTTTGTGGTTGGATGTCGATTAGTGGTAGTGTAGCATTAGGTAAGTACTACAATGAAGGTATAATACCAACAGCATCATGGACTGAATTGCCTGAAATACTCACATGGGCAGCAATTGGTATTGGTGTTGGTCTAGCCTTACACTTTATTGTTAAACGATTACGTATGTACCCAAGGAGGAATTACAGTGGCCCTAAATATCATAACTATAGATGAGGATCCAGGCAAATTATTAAGCCAACCATGCAAAACCGTGCCGCTAGATAAGATAAAAGATTACTCTGATCTGGCACACGACATGCTTGACATGGCCAAAAGCATAGGTGCTCTGGGTCTGGCAGCCAACCAGGTTGGTGTGAACCGACGTCTGTTTGTATTGACTAATGGTTCTATTATTGTGTTTAACCCTGAGATTATAGCCAAGTCCAACTTCATCACCTCTCGTGAAGAGGGTTGCCTCAGCGTGCCGGACAAGCGGTTCGATATACGTAGAGCCAAGACCATAGTGATCAGAGGCTATGATGTAGAGGGTAATGAATTCACCCTCAAGCCGAAGAAGAAGATGGACGCCATCGCTATTCAGCATGAGATAGACCATCTTAATGGTTTTACTCTTAATGACTTGGGAAAACAGGTGAGCTAATGGCTAATGCAGAACATGAGATAGTAAAGAGTTTCCTCATAAATGCAGGGATAACCGTGGCATTCTCTATCGTCTTATTAGTTATGGTCAAACAGTGGATAAAGGATATGTTCCGCCGCTATAACAGCCATGAAATACATGATATCGGAAATATGTTTCATGAATTCAGGTGGAGCCTGGATTTCAAGATGACTATAATGATAAGCTATATTGTGATTGCATTATTAACCGGCCTCATTGTATCCACAGGTTATAGCGCTGTTAGCACTTGGATACAAGGTGAAAATTTAATCACATGTATGAACGATGTCGAATCATTAAACTACCAAGCGAGGTTACAAGGCTATGCAATTCCAACGACTGGTGAGGAATGTGTTCAAGAAGACAGCGAGGCCGGAGGAGACGATAGCAAGGATTAAAGAAGGCTTCAAACGACTGGGACTTGATGAGGAGTTCACTATTGCACACCACTTTCCTAACGCGTACTCTACTCATATGCGTATATCAGACTTAGGTGTGTTCTCTAACGGCAAAGGTTTGAGTGAAGAGTTATCCGTAGCCTCAGCATATGGAGAGATGGTTGAACGTCTGTCTGCTGGTCTTCAAAACTTTGAACAACAACCATTCAAACAGTACTACGGCTTGGATTCTATTATAAAGAGTCGCTTCGACACTTACCAGTACTTGCCTGGTTATGTGTGTGAACACGAGGATGCCATACCCAATGCTATACGAGTAGAGGACTTACTAGGGCACCTCAAACACTTGAAGAAGGCCGACCTTGAATTCATTAGGGATGAGTCTGAACTAACTCGACACTGGGTGGATGGCTATTCACTATTGAATGATCGACAAGTCAAAGTACCACTCATGCTAGTGCGTTGGATTAGTGCCACTAATGGCTTAGCAAGCGGAAATACTATGGAGGAAGCCATACTACACGGCTCGTATGAGTGTATTGAACGCTATGCTACCATCAAAGCAGTCAGAGATAAGATGATATTTCCCACCATAATATATGACACTATTAATGTTGACTACTTAAAAGAGTTGATGAATACACTATATCAAAGTGGTGTTGAGTTTCATATAAAAGAGATGTCAATGGACTTGAGCATGTATATAACTGGTGTGGTGTTCATCAATCACAACGTACCAGAGGACTGCTTAGAACACATGTCCATCAAAGTGGGGTGTGCGAGTGATACTGAAGAGGCACTGGCTCGTTGCTTCACTGAGAGACTGCAAGGAGCCAACCCAGTACAAGAAGGTATGGCTCCTACATATATAACACCTGAGATGAAAGAAGATTATCTACCTATATTCTTCAAGGGCTATAGTCCCAAACCATTGGAGATGATGAAACTCGGTACACAGATTAATTTTGAACGTGGAGATTCTCTCAACACTGGTACTGAACTGACCTTATTGAAGTCAACATGTGAATCATTAGACACTGATTTAATAGTGGTTGATCAAACGCATCCTGTACTACAATTCCCTACAGTTAGAGTAATCATGCCGGGTATATCCGATTCAATGAGGTACTGGTCTGAGAAAAGCCTAACAAAAGAAATGATATCTAATACGTCCAAAGAAGATAACCGTAGGGATACTATGGTCATAAAACTAATGCGTTCGTTCTCGGAGGAGGCTTCAAATCCTGCCTCTGCAGGATAGTACCGAAGGGAGGTCGGTTTGGGTGAAATAATAAGTCCAAGGCCCATATTTAAAAAGGATGAGATACCCAAGAACAAGAGGGTTGAAAGACTGTTACTTGGGAGCCAAACGTCAGGCGTTGTCTTCGATGTAACCCGTAAGGGACTTACGGTTAATGGTTATTATCCAGGCGGCAACAACGGCACATTGTATGGTATACTCAGTAAACCTATTGAGATACCATGGGATGAGCTGGATAAGATGCGTAAGGCTGTCTTCCGTCCTAAGGGCAAGAAGAAGAAACAGATTGAGTTTGACATTGATGACAATCCAGATCAGAAATATCTTGACAAACTACCTAAAGTGACTATATTAGGTAGAAAGTATTATATAGATGCCGAACGGAAAGAAAGACGTCCGGTCGATTATCCAAATAGAGTGTATAAGTTTTAAAGGAGTTAATATGGCTACCGTATCATTTGAACCAGGACCACCAAGAACATCAAAACACAAACACTTGATGTGCCCAGCATGTGGTTTTCATCATGTGTATTTAAAACACCGGCCCAATCGTTGTGAAGGCTGCGGAGAGAAACTAGACGGACGGGATGAACCAATTGCTAAAAAGATAGAAACGGTATGGTCTTGTTCTAATTGCGGTCGTATAAACAGCCGCATGCTGGATGAGGGGGCCAACCACTATCTAACATGTGAGTGCGGTCATAAAACAACAATCAAAGTAGATAAGAATGCGGAGAAACAGACAATCGGGCCTAATCGTAAATACTACACCAAACCTATTAAACAAAACATGAAGAGTCCAAAACCAACCCCTTCTCATAGATTCACATGTATGAATTGTGGTCGTAATGAAAGATATAAGCATGATGTACGTGAATTGTCAGCGGTCTGTCGAAACTGTGGTAGTAATGACATGAGAGATGAACATGGTATTTTATTATTAGATCGGCAAAATCACCAACGATTAGAGATCAAGTCCGGCAAGGTGAAATTCAAGAAAGAGGCGGCCTCGGCGCCATCACCAAAGCGTAAGTATGCCAGGCCCATTGATAGAAAAACATTCCAGTGTAGGGGTTGTGGCCATATAGTAAGATATAAAAAGACCGTTCATGAACTAAGCGATCACTGTCGTCAATGTGGTAGTGGTGATGTAATGGATGGGCAAGGTACAACAGTGTATAGACGCAAACAAGCGTCACCTAAGAAGAAAATAACCGCTAATAGGATACTCACATGTTCGAATTGCAATCACAAAGAGTCATACAATGTGATACGGGATGACAGACCAACAAATTGTCCAGACTGTGGTGCTGAGTATCCTGATCCATATCAGTATAAGAAGAAATGGAGCGGTGGGCCAGGTTTGTATAAGCCAGAAAAGAACAAAGTGACTATCACCAAGGCTGGTAAATGTAAATCAATTTGGTGAAGCAGATGGTAATAGGAGAGCTACATGCAGGAAATAATAGGCAATATTCTTAATGTAACCTCTGGTATAATATGCCACCAAGTTAATTGTCGTGGTGTAATGAATGCCGGCATCGCTAAAGCTATACGAAACCAGTGGCCTGTAGTAGCAAACGACTACTTCGCTAAGTACAACTCAGCAGGCATAGAGCTGGGTGATGTCATCTTATCGCACGTAGATAAAGAAAGAAACATATTCGTGGCTAGCTTGGCAGCACAAGATCGATTTGGTTCGGGGCTAAGGTTTACAGATTATGGTGCGTTAAGAATGTGTTTGGCTAAACTGAATTATATCAACGCTGGCAAACATGATGTGTACATACCAGTAGGCATGAGTTGTGGATTAGCTGGTGGTGATTGGCAGAAGGTGTTAGAAATTATTACTATGGTGTTACCTAACTCAGTGCTGGTACGATACAGGCAAGGAGTCAAATAATGGTTAGAGTAGTAGAAATCGGCGAGGCCGTAGCTGTTAGAGTAATATGTAACAGTTGTTATCAATCAACTTCGGGCCCACTAGATGAATTTAAAGGTGAGGATGGTGAGGAGTTAGATCTCTGTCCTAATTGTATGTCAGACATACCGATTGTATCACACCTTATAGATGAGGTAATGGCAAGGATTGCATACTTCTACAGTCAGGAAGAGGTATACTAATATGTTATCAGTAAAAATAAATGTAGAAGACCCATTGAAGTTAAACTGGGGACTTAAAGACTTCAATTGCCCTGAATGTGGGGGTCGTGATTCGTTCACAAGTATGATGTTATCACCTAGGAATTGCTGGAAATGTGGTGCTCCGTACCCAGAGATAACTCACATGTTGAAGGAAGTATTCAGTAGAATAAACTATTATCTATCAGGGCATAAAAGATTATGATGACACTAATTGATTTACCAAAAGAAAGTAGGATGGCTGTGGTATGTCCTAAATGTGGTAAAATAGAATACTTCTATACTAGTATGCAATCACCATTCTATTGTAGGAACTGTTATCTGGTGTTCGTTAATGTCATGCCTATGACTGATAGTATATGGTTTAGAACCTGCTACTATAAAAGCGGTTCGACCAACAAACGTGCGCGATAAAGAGGTGTATATACCGCTCCGAAGGAGTTAATATGCTTATAGTGGAAGAAAACATATCCAAATTAATGGGCGGCCGCACAATATTCAAGTGCCCATTGTGTGAATCAAAGAATGTAACTTTTGTATCGGCAAGACAGACCTGTGATACATGTAAGCAACACATACCAAATGTGTTCAAGTTAATAAGAGATAGGGAGTATAGGATAGACTACTACCATGGTGTATTAAAACTATTAAAGGTGATCAAATGATTCGCCTTGCGAACCGTAGAAATCGGAGATTGTCATGATCAGACTATTCATAGACCCACTTCTCGGTCAGGATCCGTGGGTGGAAAAAGCATTAATATGCCACCACTGTGGAGAACCTATAGTATTCAGGCAAGTGGTTCCAGCTCAGTGTAAAAACTGTAAAGCAGACCAACCATATGCCGAACACTTGTTGAAAGAAGTAGCAGGTAAGAAAGCACAACTGGTATACTATAAAGAGGGGGATATAAAGGATGCTAACTGTTTCAACTTCAATTGATGGGCCATTCAGAAGTCGCAAGCCATCATTCTTTATATGCCCACAATGTATGACTGGTATAAGTTTCTTTATGTATACAACACCATGGTGTGAGATGTGTGACTTGTCGCATATGAAAGTAATGCCCATGATACAAGGAGATGAAAAGGCCAAGCTTGAGTATTATAAAACGGGAGAACTCTAAACGATGATAAAAATAACTGCATTACAAAAGAGACACCCGCATAGACCCAGAAGAAAAGTATTCAAGTGTTGTAAATGTCATCGAGAAAATTGGTTTAACAGCATAGCACCGATGAAATGTCAATATACCAGTTGTCAACAAGACTTTAAGAACATGGTGTTAATAACCGAGGACAATGAGAAAGCAAGAATAGCCTATTACAAAGAAGGAATAATGTGATGCTCAAAATAGAAATGCTAGAATTAGAGTCAGACTTTTCCAAATTCAGAGCAAACTTCACATGCCCCAACTGTAATAGTATAGTTTGGTTTTTTAGTAAAGAAGACGCACCAAACGAATGTCCTTATTGTTACTACGACTTCATCAGATTATTTGGCTTAGTGAATGGTTACCGATTTGCCAGGCATAGCTATTATAGGTACGGAGATACATAATGTTTAAATTTACAAGCAAAGGGCTTATTGAAGAAGGAGAACCCTGGGACATCACGATAGAAGATCATATTGAGATAGAAAAAATATTCTCAGCAGCAGCAGACTATAACCCACTCGAGAAGATAGATGGAGTGTGGCAACACATGTATGAAGATAATCATACTAAAAGGTTATTATAAAAGTGATCTCAATACAAATACGCAGTGTAGACTTTAGCAGTAAACAGATGGTAGGCTACATCTACTGTCCAGACACAGACTGCAAAGCTCAGGTATTGATCTATACATTAGATAGAACACCTGACTTCTGTCCGTATTGTCAAAGAGATCTAAGATTACATGGTGGCTTAGCACGGAGAAATAAACATGCTATGCTAAGGCATTATAATATAGGAGATGTTGGAGGTTAAAGTGGAATTCTTTACAGCAGATCAGCACTATGCGCAACGTAGCGCTGATCTTGGAGGATTAATATAATGGAATTCTTTACAGCAGATCAGCACTATGAACATGCTGAAATGATCAATCACTGTGATAGGCCAATAAAGAAGATACAGCAGATGGATCAGCATATTATATTCAAACATAATGAAGTAGTCACTGACAAAGATACCGTTTGGAATATAGGCGACTTCTCTATGCTATCACCTGAATTCACTGGTAGAATAGAACGTAAGCGGAGAAAATTAAAGGGAAGACAGCATCTTGTGTTGGGCAATCATGACAGATTAAAACCACAAAACTATGTTGAGATATGTGGTTTTATTACTGTTCATACTGCTTATTGGTTTGAGCGTGCAGGCTACCGCTTTGTTTTAGCCCATGACCCATCTGTATACACAGCGTGTGGTAAAGATGATGTATTACTACATGGTCATCTACATAAACTATATCAACATCTATTACCGGACAGAAGAGTGATTAACGTTGGCGTGGATGTATGGGATTTCGCTCCGGTTAGTTTTAAACAGATACTAGAACTATTATACGAACATGATATCAGACCAGTAGGGGGATGAACAGTGAATAGATTAATCGGCGTTAGTAGGATCAACATAGATCTGGAATTAGTATCAGGCACTTTTGTCTGCCAGGAATTCATAACACCAGATTTCACTGAGGTAATTAGAACCGTACTGAGTGACGACAGTAATATGAATATAAAAAAGATTGATGTCATGCCAAATATGAATCCTATACCAGTGAATTCTTCACCAATGGGGTTTATATATTAGGAAAGGAAAATCAATATGTTTGGTCCACATTTTCCAGGTATGCCAAAGATGACCATACCTGTTACTAAAAGCGATGTAAAAATAGCTAAGCGTATGGCGAGTGGTAGTCTGATGTTTACTGAATTCAGAGGATTCGATTTAGATTTGAGAAGCTCTATAAACAATATATTCGATGGTGATCGAGATATTGATCACGCAATTATAGAAACATATATTGAAGAGGAGGATTGGGATGAAGGACACGAATGGGGGTACTGTTAAACCACGCAAAGAAGATCGCGTACCAGTGATTGAGAAGTGCGAGGGCTGCGAGCGCACTGAAGTAATCAACGATCAGGAACTGTGCTTGGCTTATCTCACACCAGCAGAACACTGGCGCCTGGGTGATTGTCCACTCGGTACCCATGTGGTCACCATGGTAAGTGAACAGCAACAGGGTAAGAAGCGTGTCGGACAGCAAAAACAGAAGAGGGGTAGGTAATGGGCACTCTACGTTGTCATATTGATACAACATACATCGACAAGTTCGGCAACTCCATTACCAGTTGGAGATCTATCCCTGGTAATCTAAAAAAGGGTATAGAGAATGTAATGGAGAACTTCGCTTATGAAGACAGAGATCTTCTATGCGTTGATCTTGAGGTCAAGGAAGGCTACTAACACACGGCCCAGTGGTGGAATTATGGTAGACACAGCAGGCTTAAGACTTGCTGCTCGTAAGAGCGTGAAGGTTCAAGTCCTTCCTGGGCTAAAGAATATCTTTGAGATTAGAATAATCTTTAACAAGACGCTGCCTACTCTTTGGCATGGTTTTGTGTGAAGAATATTCTTCTCTAAATGTTAGTGTTCTCTTAGTTTTTATATCTTTAGATAAAATAAAACATGTTGTATCAATTGGTTTAATATAACAGGCAACCATATCACATGAATTAGAATCAAATAACTTCACTCTGTTGCCATTGTTGTTGCTTCGAGCTGCCCTTATTGTTATAATATAGTTACCATTTTTGTCTAGTGAATTAGTGGACTTAACTTCTACACGAAGTAGGTTTCCATCTTTAACCGCTATAAAATCGAAAGGATCATTACCTTCGGAAAATGGTGTAAAAACTGTATAGTCCAATTTCAAGAATTCAGTAATAGCCTTAGCTTCACCAAGGCTGCCAAGTTTTGTAGTTATCATAATATTAACCCTCCTACATATAGGAAGGTTAGTTAAACACAACTGACACCCACTCATGTGTGTTAGTATTACCGTAGAGGGAGGTAGTATGACTATCAAAAGCAAAGTTGGTTTAGAGGCAGAATTTCTGTTAAGAGATTCTAAAGGTAGTGTAATCATTCCACCCGCCGGTTGGGATCGAGATGGGTTCCCACTGTTGGCCGAGATTCGTGGTGAGGAAGCTGAGACAGCGGCAGAAGTAGTAACAAACTTCATGGCCAAGAAACTGGAGATCGTCGGCCGTATGCGTAAGACGCAGACCATGGATTTTGCTGCGTTAGAACGTATTCCCCTGTCCCTGTACAAGAAAGCCAATCGGGAAATCAATCCTGATGAGAAAGCAGGTATGGTCGATAAGATCCGCAACATCCATGACATCGACATCAACGAGTTCTCTGACCAGGTCATTAAGAAGAACAAGATCCAAGGACTCAATGTCAGTTGCGGCCTCCATGTCCACTTCTCATGTATGGAAGTAGATGAGACCGAGGTTAAGAAAGCGGAATACGAGAGCGTCAACATCCCCATCAGCCAGGTCTTTGCGGAGGATATACCAGCAGCTGATGGCAGAGTGATGGCAGAACTGATGCGTCCTCATCTCAATCTCTATCGCTATAAGGGATACGAGGTAGAGGAGACTCTTACTGCAATGGCCAGTCGGCTCAACAAGCCAGCAGTTCTCCACATCGTGGATGCCATGGACAAGGCGTTCTTCGATCGGTTCGCACCGCCGGAAGACAGGCGTACCAAGTACAGACAGCCAGGTTTCTATGAATTGAAACCCTATGGCTTCGAGTACCGGTCTCTTCCAATGACCGATGAGGTGGAAGCGCATCTCTTTGAGATCGCCACCACAGCGTTCGAGATTCTGGAGGACGTCAACGAGTTCTAAAGGAGTTAACATGGATTCCTATAGTGATACACAAATCAAATGTCCCGAATGTCGTGCTGAACACTGGTGTCTCAGCAAGACAAGGATGCCGTACGTAGGGCCTGGTGACTCCAATGTCACCATCTGCAAATGCAACAAGTGTGGTCACAAATGGGAAGAAATTGATTAAAGGGGGGTTATCCCGTAGGGGTAGCGGTGCTGGCTGTAAACCAGTTGTCAATTGGCTCGGGTGGTTCGACTCCATCACCCCCCAACGAAAGGACTGTCATGGAAATATCAGTAAGTTCAAAAGCCATGAAAGAAATCTCAGAATCCTTGAGGTATTACCTCTCAAGATACGGTATGGGGATGGATGAACAAGTCATTGAAAATCTTAATGCCGTTATAGAATTAGGCGAGAAAGGAGAGCCATGCAGTATACACTCTATTGGTTGGACGGTAAGCGGGAAGTAGTCGAAGGCGATAGCATAGCACAAGCAATGACATCAGCAGGTTATGGTGCTGGTGCTGTCAGAGCCCTGGACTTCTACGCTGATGGTGATGACCACAACTATGTCTGGAAACAATTAACCTCTATTGGATCCACGAAGAAAGTATGGCAACGGAAGCCATAATATAAACGGCGGCATAACCAAGTGGTAAGGTAGCTGGCTGCAACCCAGTGTTCGGTGGTTCGATTCCATCTGCCGCCTTAGGAGATATCATGAAAGTTAAACTAGAGATAGACACAAACAATCCCTTTCCTGGTGCATTTGACTTCTTATCTGCCCGGCATCTCAGTGGTCCACAACCACTAGGCTTTAAGGTATTTGCAGTATTCGTATTAATCATGGCTATCATCTCGCTTGTAGCGTTCTTTATGTTGACACCCAGTGCTGAAGCGGGTGAAAGAAGTATCACCTCAATGGATAGGGAATTAAGAAGGTCAGTACCATGCAACGGACATGTTGAGGGTCCTGTGTATCTCAGAAACCTTTTCAAAGGTGCCAGTATACCACAGTATGCATGTTGGCATGATGTAGACAGAGATGGTAATCCAGATGTAGCACTCATCTATATATTTAACATAAACGACAACATGTTCGAATTAGTCAGAGCCATGAGGATGATAGAATACTTCCATGTGGTAGAAGACGAAAGGGCTTTGGAATGATTACCGTATATATAATACTAGCTATCTTATTCATATCATCGTTCCTGTTGGCAACAACAAAGTACTTCGACCTGAAGGATGTGTCGGTGATGTGGTGGGGGATGACCCTGACAATCATAGCTGGCTTTCTCTTTAGGTTCGGTATGTTTATATTCGAACAGGCCATTAAATGGAACTCAATCTCATTCTTATGGGGAGGTGCCTACTAATGTTCTTAGAAATATTAGTATTATTAATTATGGCAACAGTCATACTGTGGCTGTTCGGCGTTGACTGGGAAAAATTAGCCGGTATATGGGCGAGCTTAGTTGCATGGTTATTGTTCGGTTTGTTCATCGGCGCAAGTGTGTATTACTTTAATCAAATGATGGCAGGAGGGTAACATGGAAGTATCAGGATTCCAAATCAAAGAAGCATTGAAGATGAAGAACTTAGAGCTGGATGCTGTTCGGCTGCAGTTTGATGATTCACTTCATGCCTTCAAAGATGAAAAGAAAATGTCCCCGCAAGAGATCATGACAGAGGTCTCGAAGCTGGAACAGGAGATTGCTGTACTTCAAACGGCGCAACGAATCTTCAATCTTGAAACAATCGTTAAGGTAGGTGAAGCTACCATGCCGTTGGAAGCAGCGATCAAACTGGTTGGTGGTGCCGGCCGTTCATCTGGTATGTGGCGTAAAGCCGCGGGTTCACGGAGACGCAGAGGTTACTACAATGAGCCGTCTCTGTCCCGTAGAGCCGATGAGGAACAGGCACAACCAACTGTATCAAGGGCAGAAGCCCTCCAATTTGCTAAGGAGGCGGAGAAGTTTGCTTCACAACTCCGTGGTGCCATAGCTGTTGGTAATACCCAGAAGGTAGACATTGATTCGGTGACGCCTGCGTTGCTGGATTAATGTTGTAGGAAGAATGAGTCGCCTACACAGATTAGGTGAGAGGTCACCTGGCTGGTTCCCTCGGCTCGGGTTCCTTGTTACTGAGGCTAGCAAACTTTCTAAATGTACGCCCACAAACAAACCCGTCTAAGGTAATTTGGGAAAATACGATACTCGTTTCTAGTGATTCATTCTTCCGCCTTATACAAGGCGGAGATTTACAATGCCGCCTTATACACACCTGGATCAAGGCGGGGGTATCACGCCCCCGCCCCTGGTGTAGCTTTAAACCGTGGGGGCCCTAGTGGCCCCCACCTGGCCTATTGGCGTGTAGCTGAGTTGGCACAGCAGCTGGCTGTTAACCAGAAGATCGAAGGTTCGAGCCCTTCCACGCCAGACGAAGAGAGGTTAATATGATCTGTAATATCAAAGGTATCCGTGATTACCCAGATAGAGGTAGATGTGTGGGTAGTAGGGTCATTCATGCAGCAGTAGGTAGTAATAATAGAGGAATTTATGTCTCAGCATGTAATAGTAGGACATATTTCAGTCTCTCTACTGGCTTCGAAATATTAAAGGACAGACCGGCCATCACTTGCAAGTCATGTCTTAAAGTGTTAGAAGCCTTGTCCAAACAAGTATCAAACATACGGTATGTATTGGCGCACAAGAAAGTGGGTTTATACTACAGCAGTTCAGAAGGCTGGGTACCCGATCTCAATGAGGCCACACTGTATAAGAACACCAAGTATATTAAGGGCATCATCGAATCCTACGTTTACTATAAAGATGGTAAGATCATAGATCGGTGGTATTGGGAAAACGGACAACGACTTCTGCGGATGCGTGGTGCTAACCACAAACATATAGCATCACGATTCACCAAGGTACGTCATGAAGAAAGAGACTACCGAGTCATAAAGGTAAGAAGAAAGATAGAAATCATTGAGGGGTGACTCCTCAGGCCAGTACATCAACGCCGGTGTACTGCCCTGTGGCCGTAGCTCAATGGCAGAGCGCTGGGATGTGGCCCCAGTGACGAGGGTTCGATTCTCTCCGGTCACCCCATCAACAATCAAAAGGAGGATGACATGCATATCTTAGCAGCATTAAAAAAGATCAAGCATCTTGATCGCAAGAGTGAGAAGGATCTTCAACGTATTCGTCGGTGGTCTTCATACATCCAGGAGGGTGATGAGATCCCTGAAGTCAACAAGGAACAGCCCCTGTACGACGAGGAAGAAGTACGTCGTATGTTACAATCCGTCATGGATATGGCCAATGAAAAGGCACGCATTCGTCATCAGCTGCACAAAACAAACATGATGACTACCGTTACTTTCCAGGGCAAAGAGAGAACTATTGATGAGTTGCTCATTCTCCAAAGTATTATCATCCCGGCCAAGATCAACGCCCTGAATCACCTTAATCGTAAGGAGAAGGGCTACGGCCACCATGACAAAGCCGATCGAGTGATCATGCAGTACGACCCCAAGAAGAAGACCAAGGCTATCGATGACCTTGAGAATCTGGCAGAGGAAGTTAATGCATTCCTCGATGAGGTCAGCATGAACACTGAACTAGTGGAATAGGGTTTGGGGCATGCCTGGCGATAAAGATCTGCGAAAGGCAGACAATTGCAAAGGACTGGCTGGACTACCAGCACGTGACGGGCTTGAGTCTTAGGGTTTATTGGCTCAGGGCTTAGGATTTGATTCACAAATGAAAATCCTGAGTGTAGAATAAGGGTTTGAATTGTCGCTATCCTGCAGGTGCTCCTCAGGCAGCCAGGTGTGCCCCTACTTAACTGGAGTATATTATGAATGTATTCAAAATTAGAATGTATATAGGCTGGACCTTATTAATAGCTGGATGTCTGATAGCATGGGTTCCCATTATTGGCGGCATCTTATCAATAGTAATAGGGTGTGTATTCCTAGTGCCGGGTATACTCGTAATACCCAGCAGTGATATGAAGTTCGGTGGCCGTACTGTTATCAAACGCAAACACACTATAACCATGACGAGGAATGATGATGATACCTATGAGCAAAGAAAGTCTAAAGAATTATAAGTTAGTCGATGGTGTGTTGGTATACCAACCGAATAAGTTTCGTATATACTGGGACAGATGGCTAACATCATGGACTGATCTAGCTGATGGTCTAGCTGGGGTGTTGACACTGGGTATTTGGAAGTCTGGGTTCTCATTCAAGATGATATGCTATCAGTCAAAGAGGAATTTGCGACGGTCTAAGGTTGCAAGTGATTACAACGAAGAAAAACGCACAAGACGTGCAGCATTTTGAGTGGAGGAAGGGGGGGGGGTATGGCCTATCCATGTTTTGGTTGTGGAGATGAAGTAGGCTCAGAATGCCTTTGTAAACTTTGCGAAGACATGATAAAGAAAGAAATTGTCAATGGTCAGTGGTGCTCAAAACACCAGATAATTCACTGGCGTGGTGAAGAGTGTCCACTATGTAAGATTGAGAAACAAAACGGTGGTATGGACTAGCGGACTAGGTCACGACTCTTTCACAGTCGAAATCGCGGGTTCGAATCCCGCTACCACCAACGGAGTATAACATGAATATGAAATTGAAAGACCCAAAGGAAACCAAATACCATATCGATATGATAAACAAACATCTGGCTTACTTTGATGAAGTTGTCCTATGTGTACCAAACGATGGGTTGTTTGAATTTCAGTTTATAAGCCCCGCACGTGGCGATGACCGTCTGTATATACACGGCTTTAAAGTGGTGCCGGAAGATTAGGAGAAAAAAATGATAAAGATAGATGATAAAACTGCGCAAGACACGATCAGTCTTCTAGAAGATTTCAGAATGCTGGCAATGGAAAATGAAGATTATGTGTCAGATATAGAAGGCACATTAGAAAAAATAGGCAATGTAAAAGGTACAATCAGTAAAGAACTACACAGCGGCTAAAGAATAGGAGTAATGTTATGTCTATCAGCAGGTTAAAAGCATTGAAACAAATGCGTGATAATACCAGTTCGTGTCTAGAGGTTGAATTCAGAGACATGGCTGACAAGTGTTCACACAGAAAGACACAACCAGCACCAAGCCGTGGTGACAGTGATTGGTATAGTTGTACCAATCCTAAGAACTTCTGGGGACAGTATCTCACTGCTCACTGCTGTGTAAATGATTGTCCATTGTTGCAGGAGAAGAAGAATGGAAAAAAGCAAAACATTAAAGGCATTAGAGCACGCAAGTCACCGTCTAAACGAACTTCCTCATAGGTATGAGGATACTAATTTCAGATTGATTGAGAGCGTATTAATAGATAAATATGTAAAGGAATCTATTTCGGAGAAAGATATTCCACCACACTTCAGAGATCGTGTCAGAAAGATGAGGACTAATGATGATACAGTTCGATCCCAAGAAAATTAATCTTACACTTGGTTCCCCTAAATATTTCATCGATTACTATGTGTTGTATGCGCCTGGTAATATCATCAACATAACCGAAACAATGATGAATCGCAGGAAATTTAAAAAGATTAAGAACGACAATAAGGCGTGCTTTGCTGGGTTTAGGTATATGGTGCAAAAATTTAGAAAGGATTATGGTAAGCCAGCTAACCGCATTCTTTTCAAATGTGACAAGGCATACAAACACATAATTAAGAAACATCATCTTACTGATGAAGAAATAGAAATCTGGGTGAAGTTATGTCGTCGAAACAGATTGATGCCAAAGAATATTGGTGAACATTTCCTCAAAACTATGAACTATGTAGTGAATTTGGACACAGTATCCTATAACAGGCTCTACATGTATCTTACAGCAGCACGGTATATACAGGAGATGCCAGCCTTTGTAAGAGCTATGGTGCATCTGGTAGATGAGGTGGGTATAGATTTCTTCATCGCATTTAGTATCGCATCGACTTGGTGTGCACACAACACTGGCCACCATATTATTAACGTGGGTAGAACTTATTCGCTAAATGGATTCCGTGGTGATATGAATGACCTCAAACACCAATCATTCAACCAGTTTAGTATAGTACAATCAGCAAAGTTGGCTAAGTATGCATTCAGTAAAGCGAAAGAAACACCAGTGTCAGAGATTAAGGAGTTAACATATTTCAAGCTACAAGACACTATCGATAAAGAGAGTTTGAAGAGAGGCCATCGGTATATAATCAAACGTAGACACCTACTCAATAAAGAGGTGGTTAAGGCCGTTCGAACTGGTGATCTAAGCATAGTAGATAAAATCTATAAGGAGGATTTGAAACATGGCAAGCAAGTGTAGTAAATGCGGTACCGAAAAAGTAATGCATTATCTGATGTTCTGTCCTAAATGCTATATACCAATAGGTTCAAACAGAACAGTGTATGAACTATACAAGTGCTTATATCATGCAGAAGCTGTGTTGGAAGAGCCTGGCTTCAAAGACACATTTCTTAAGAAAGTCAATGAATATGTCGATCTAAGGAATGAAAGCACTGTTTTACTAGCACGTGCTGATGAAGGTGATCCAGAAATGGAAATTGTAAATAGATTCTTCGATGCTTGTGGATGGACTGATGTTGATCAGGTATGGTTCGAAGTTAGCTATTAGGAGGATACGATGGGACGCAAAGCACCACAATATCCACCAAAGAACGCGATTAAGCCACCACCACCGCCCGCACCGCCCGCATTGACAGAGGGTAATACAATGGGTGGTAATGGTGTTATTTATGAACTCAAAGGTACAATAAGACCAATCAAACCACCACCTATGAAGATCGATCGACAAAAGAGTTCGATTTAACATCGAGAGCCGGTGCCAGGAGGTATAAGTTGGTGCTTTTACTGGTAAAACTGGTAATAGTAGTATCATGGTCGACATGTTTTAGTGGTCAAAAACTAAAATTAGGGGTTTTGAATGAAACGCAATAGCAAATACGTAAAAGCAGTAATACAAGCCTACAGGATGGGGTACAGAGTAAAGGACGGTAAACTGTATAACGTAGATGGTAATGAACTAAGACCTTATGTCAATCCAACTGGTTCTGGGTATTGTGAGTTTACTATTAGGTGGAAAAACACACGTCATAAAGTGCGAGTACATCACTTAATAGCATTCCAGAAGTTTGGCAACAAAGCGTTTGAACCAAGTGTGCAAATTAGGCATCTTAATGGCAATTCCCTGGATAATAGTTATAGTAATATAGGTATAGGTGATGCTAGTGCTAATTCTATGGATAGGCCACCAGAAGAAAGACATGCACACGCTGTTAAGGCAGCAACAGACAGAAGAATATTTACCGACCATGAGGTAGCTACAATGCGTCGTCTACATGCAGAAGGATGGACATATAAGCGACTTATGGAAGAATTTGGGGTCAAGTCAAAGGGACATATGTCTTACATAATTAATCATGATTATATCACTAATAAGTAGTATTATATAGTTTATACGTTAATGAAGAGGATTACCTCAAAAGAAAAGATGTTCGATATCATTAACAATAACTATAAAGTGAGGTAATTATGCAGGCACATATGGTACTATCCCATGAACCAAAACCAGAAAGACTGTTTATAAAACCAGGTCTATATTTAATAGGTAATGTAAAATGCCATAGAGCTATGAACATAAGAGTCTTTGGCGACATAATCAATGTGAAAACGGAGTGTGATCAGTTTTCTTATACTATTAGGGGTCGTGATCCAGTGACCGGCTTCTTTGTAGTATCACCACTATATGGTAAAGTATCTACCGCCATAAGCATTCATAATGATGAAGAAGCTTTCATGAATATGCCTAACGCATGTAAGAAATGTGCCAAGAAGAATAGAAATGCTCATACCAGTATAAACATAGGTACATTTGTATCACTTGATGACTTAGATAGTGATTTTGCTGAATTTGTGTTTGGTCTTATACCATTACCTACATTAGTAACATAGGAGCAGCCGTGGATACAACAAGTAAAGCACATGTAGAATGTCCTCAATGTAATAATGCGGATGCTACCATTATCTTTGTTATGGTGCCGCCAAGAAAGCATCTTTCTACACAGAATGATGTCATATGGTGCGAAAATTGTGGTACTATTATGTTATATAATCCAGCTGTACAAAAGGTGAAGAAAGTATTAACTCCAATGTCAGTATTTGGTAGTAAACGAATAGGGGGTCCTTAATGGCCATATATAAACCAGCAAGTGAAGAATACAGCCTATTCAAATGCACCTTTCAGACTAAAAAGGGTAAAGAGACACGGTATGTAGTGGAAAGAGATCGTACTACAGCCGGCTTGACACTCATGCTACAGGGTAGAATCAAGCACACCCATCCCAGTATTGATATCGAAAAGGTAGAGGACGCGGTTGTACCCAAAGGACTGAGAGTTGTGAAACACATTATAAAGATGAAGGGAAATCGTAATGCAGCGCGTAGAAATAAATAAATACTTTAATAATAAGGTAATAGCATTAGGTATGGAGCTTGATTGGTCTAGCGCTGATAAAACATTGGAAATTATGATTTGGAAATATAGTATATTAATATATTTGAATTAATTAGGGGTGATCATGACAACAGTATTAGTAGCAGGTGGAGCCAACAATCTTGAAATTCCTTGTAGATTATTTGAGGATATGGATACTGCGGTTAAACGCTGTGCAGAGATATTCGGTGTTCCAGGCAGGGAGTTATCCAACGGTCGTGTAATATGGAGCAATGATGAGATAAACTTCGACAAGTATGATGATAACATCAAGAAGATATCTGAAATACTGTTTACCAGACACTATTACGGCTGCGGTGCTCCAGACATCTTTGTGCTTAAGGAGGTACCATTCGATGAAGCATTCACTGGTTTCGATTTGGACTAGTATTATAGTATTAGTACTACTACTACTAGTGGTACCACTGGCATCTGCTAAGCATCTGTATTGCAGTATGCCTACTGACACGCATGTGTACCACTTTTCTGTTAGTATACACCCACTGGATGGATTTGTTGATGCTGATCTACCAGACGACAGTGGGTTCAATTATCTTGATATATCTAATTATGTTGAAGTGGGACCATCTGATACACCTGGTTATACTGAATATAAGGTAATGGATGTAAGCTTTTTGAAAGATGATGTCCAATACCGCGTAACTATAATACCAGCTATAACAATGATAGACTTCAGAGACGCACCAAAAGTTGGCCGCTGGGTATATGGTTATGGTGGTGTATCAGAACCATTATATGTCAATGCAGTACCATCAATAGATGGGCTACAAATTTTGGAGATAAGATAATGAGTGTCGAAGTAATCAAAAACCTCAAGAAAGAATTTAACTTACCGATAAAAGTATGTGATGATTGTCTGGGTGATGGTACAATTACTACATTCTGCGGGCATGATTTTGTGGAATACTGTCGAACATGTGAAGGAAAAGGCTATATAAAAATCAAAAAAGGAGAATAATATGGCTATGCCAAAGAAAGGACGTAGGAAGATCGTAGTAGATGAGATAGTACATTTCTATATGATCAAACCATATATCTTCGGTAATGATAGTGATTGTGGTGCTAACCTAACTGTTGAAATGCCAGATGGGTCGTACAAATCCAGACAATATCAGGAAGCTGTTACTCCGGCCATGGTTGAGGCACTCATCAGAGAAACTATTTAACATGATTATGCGCCTGTAGCTCAGCCTGGATAGAGCAACGGACTTCTAATCCGTAGGTCGCAGGTCCGAATCCTGCCAGGCGCGCCAGGAATCTATTATGTATTTTGATGAAGATAAATTACTATCAACATATGACTGTAAAGTGGGTATGAGGGTTGTATTAGCTAGCCCAGACAGGAATTACAGCATTGGTGGCGCTAACCCCGCTGTAGATTCTAGATATGAATGTGAGGGCACTGTTGTTAAAGCTAAAGACGGAAGCGTTAGTGTTTCATGGGACAATGGTTCTCGTAATGGGTATAAAGATTATGAATTAGCAGAAGTAGATGGTCCTGAAGGCATGTGTGATAGTATATGGGATAACCATCCATTATTTGATGATTTTTAGCCACCGTAGTTCAGTCTGGCAGAACGACTGCCTTGTAAGCAGTATGTCACGGGTTCAAATCCTGTCGGTGGCTCCATTCTTAAGGAGTAAATTATGGCAATGCCGGGAGTATGGAAAAGTGCGGATTTATCAGAGAAATACGATGAAGATCTATTCGAGTGCAAAAACTGCAATGTTGAATTTGCTCTAAATAGCGATAAAATCGAGGGTAAAAAGATAGTATGCCCAGTATGCCAGCGTTCACTCAAAGCGTGGCAAAAAAGGTGGAATCCATAATGGACTTATTTCATGAAGAATACGGCACATATAATGACGACGCACTAGCGTTGGATATTGAAGCCGCCAAAGTATTAAAGCCCTTATTCGACAAATATGTTCGAAAAGGCTGCAGATTGAAAGAAATTGCATATATTATCACATCTACTGTTTCAATGGAAGAAATGGAAAGAAGACTTACACGAAACAGTAAGATAGCAAAAGCAAAGAGGGATAATCGGGCCAATGTCAAAATTCAAACTGGAAGTATACAAGAAAAGGAAGACCGCAGAGAAGATAGGTGATAGATGGTGTGATATATGTGGTCATGAAATTCCTAAAGATTTTGAATTCTGGTTTATCTACACCAATTGTCAAAAGCCTATCCTTTCAGCATGTAAGGTTTGTGCTGCAACAGTGGAGGTCACAGATGGCTGATAAAGAAGCGTTGAAAAGAGCATTATCATTTATGATAGGTCTGATAGGTCTAATCGGTGCTGCAGCAATCTGGGCGTCACACACTGCACCACCAGAATGGGTAAGGACATGGTATGGAATAGCACTTACATGCACATCCTTTGCCGGTATATTGTCAATAATTGTATCTTTGATGGACTAGGTGATATTATGATGTACGTATTCGACATTTCATACCCAAAAGACGGTGTAATTGAATCTTTCTCTAAAAAGCTTGATTGTAAGACAGAGCAGGACGCATTTGACTATTTTAATGAGCTTTTAGAGCAATATCCCCCAGATAGATGGTATTATTTGTGTAAATTCTATGAAGAAGATATGGAAAGTATGTTCTTCTAATCGAGGTACCTATGAAGATATTATATGCAACAGATTTGCATGGAATTAAGTGGAAATTCGAGCGTCTTATGGAAATTAAAAAAGACTGTGATCTAATGATCATCGGCGCTGATATTCTACCCAAAAATCAGCAAAATATACACAAACAACAGTTCGGTTTTCTTACAAAGTTCCTGCCAAGGTTCTTCAAAGCTATAGAAGTACCTATAATCATCGATTTCGGTAATGACGATCATAAAGCACTCTATAATGTATTTAAGGATTTAGTAGATAGGACACCAGATGTATATTATAGCCATAGGCGTTATTTTGATATTGGTGGGGTATGGTTTGCTGGCGTACATTTTGTTCCAGATTATCCGTTTGGATTAAAAGATTGGGTTAGACTGGATCGTAGTGATGACGATCCTTTTGACTCCAATATTATGCAATTTGGACCGCCTGTACTGTCCACTAAAGATGGATACGAAAATATTGCTGATTTCAACGGCTATCTTAGTAGTAATACTAGTATACAAACAGCATTACGCACTCTTGGTACTCCAGACGTGTTATTAGCACATAGTCCACCAAGAATGCTTGGTTTTGATGTTTGTTCTACTATGGAAGAAGTTGGTTCTCGTGCAGTAACTGACCACATCTTAGAAAACAAGATTAAACTTACATTACATGGTCATATTCATGAAAGTCCATTTATGTCTGGGAAAAGTATGGGGTCGCTCATCGAGGGCTCAATTTCGATTCAGCCAGGGCAAAACGGGATTAATGAATTGGTTTACTGTGAATTTGACTTGGACGACATTGAGGGGACTTATGCTAGAACAATTCGAAGAAGGTAAATTCGTTATTGTCGCCGGTGAAGGTGATGAAGCGTTTGTAATAAGACGGATTGACGAGGCAAATAAGAGACTGGCATTGAGTAATGGGGTTTGGGAACCCATGGATAAATGCAGAGTCGTTAAACACGATGATGTCGTCAGGAGAATAACTTATCATTATACCGGAGTGTAGCTCAGTCTGGTAGAGCGCGCGGTTTGGGTCCGCGAGGTTCGCAGGTTCGACTCCTGCCACTCCGAACGCCATTTTTCCATATAATTTAATATCTTATCTTCTATTAAATGTCTGTAACCGCTGTGCCAATATGTGTGGTGGGTGGGACATAAGGGTATTAGATTTGAAGGATCATTGTTTTTATTGTTATTGTCTAAATGATGAACAGCAACTACACGCTTTTCACCACAAATAACACACTCCCTCTTGTGGTGCTCAAAGCATGTTTTTCTAATAGTGTAGCTGCTATTAGGATTAGTTATATTTCCATAATTTGGATTATCCTTACCAGACCTAAAATATGTATTCGCACAACCATAAGAGCATGTAGTACTAGTTTTCCAATTCTTTATTGGTTCGTCACAAACCGGACATAGCTTCTTGTTATCTGGATTGAGATAACAATGTTTTTCGTGTTTTGACAAAGAACATGAATTAGTTTTATGACCACAATATTTACAATTCCTATACACATAAGTTCCTGTAATACTAAATTTTCCCATATGTTTGTCCCCCTACTAATAGGAGGATAGTTTATTAACCCTTAGCAAGGAGAAGACGTATGTTTGATTATCTGGCAAGATATTTCGAAGATTGGAATCTTTGGGATTGGACGTGGACGTTAACAGCCTCGATCGTCGCTATCTGGTTGGGGGCTCACTGGGGAGCTGGTGATTGGAACACAGTAATCAGCGTAATAACCTGTCTGACAGGTCTCTGGTGTGTAATTTTGGTAGCAAAAGGACGTATCTTTAATTATTATGTTGGTATTATTAACGTAGTCGGTTATTCATGGATAGCTTACCAATATCAGTTATATGGTGAAGTCATGCTCAACGCCGGTTACTTCCTACCAATGCAATTCGTAGGTCTCTACATTTGGATGAATAATAAGGAGCCTAACGCGATTGACACGGTCAAAGTTAAATTTATGACCGCTGGTCAACGAATTATGTGGGGTTTTCTATCAGGGTGTGCTGTGATAACATACGCCTTCATTCTACAAAGAATGGGAGATCCGCTACCTCTTCTAGATTCTGCATCGACCGTTTTGTCCGTTATAGCAATGGTTCTAATGGCTTGGCGCTTTATGGAGCAATGGATTCTCTGGATTGTTGTAGATGTGGTTTCTATCGCTATGTGGTGGTTGATCATCGGCGAAAATGGCGCTAGAGATATTGCCATGCTCGTTATGTGGTCCGCTTATCTGATAAATGCTGTTTATGGGTTTATCGTGTGGATTAAGATGTATCAGGAACAACATTGCATCGATAATCACTATCCGCAACAAAACGTACTGCATTAGGAGGCCACATGGGAACTGGTAAATTCAAAGAGATTGATGGTTTGAAGTACGAGGAAGAGGGGCCATACTGTATTCTATGTGGAGCCCACATGGGTATGTACTATTGTTCTGATGGTGAACCGACATTCCTCAATCCTCATGGCTGGGAAGGCTATGGTAATAATAACTGCCCACAATGTAATGCGAGTTATCCTTATGAAGAGGGTGTAGATTTAGAACTTACTATAGAGGATTTAAACGCTATTCGCAAAGCACGTGGCATCGAAGCAGGAGTAGCTTTGCCGTGGAAAAAACAGTGGGAGGATTAGTATGGAAAAGATATATGCCCTCGTTTGGACTAGCCAAAGTTTACAAACAATTCATGAAGTATTGTTCAGGACTAGGGAGAGAGCGCAAAGCGTCGCAGACAAAACAAATGCGGAAATACCTTGGTGGAAACGGAGGCTCTTTGCCCTTAAATGGATAGTTCGTGAATACAAGTTGGAGGATTAATATGTATAAAATCGGTGCAGTACCAGGTAAATTCTTTTTGCCGCACCGAGGACATATCTACCAAATTATCCGTGCTGCCACATTATGCGAAAAACTGTATGTGGTAGTATCGGATAATGAGGATATCGCCCTCGACAAGTGTCGTAAAGATAACCTGCCTTATGTTCCTATCAAAACCCGAGCTCTTTGGATGTCATTGGAGCTACAAAACATTAGCCACATCAAAGTAATTACTCTGGATGAAACTGGTATTCCAGAATATCCAGATGGTAGTGAAAAGTGGTGTGAAATGCTCAGAAACGCTATCCCTGAACAACTCGACGTTATTTTCGGGGGAGAAGAGGAATATCAACACACCTACATGAAATTTATGCCTGGTGTTAAGTATGATGTCTTCGATTACGCCAGAAGTCGTTATCCGATAAGCGGTACTGAGATTCGGCATAACTATCTGGAACATTGGGACTATATTCTTGGTCCAGCGAGACCTCTTTTTGCTAGAAGGGTCTTAATTGCTGGTACAGAAAGCTGTGGTAAGACAACCTTGGTTAAATACCTTGGAAAGATCTTCCATACATCATGGGCCGAAGAATACGGACGCTACTACTCCCGAGATTGTTTGGGAGGCAACGAAGATCTCTTTTCTATCGAGGACTTCGAGAAAATTGCTATAAAACAACGTGAGTGGGATGAAAATGCGCTTAGAACCGCAAATAGAATTGCATTCTTTGATTCTGATGCTGTTATTACCCAATATTACTGTGAATTGTATATGGGACAGCCTAATCCTAAATTAGAGGCGTTTGTTGACCCTCAAAAATATGACGTAGTGCTTTTTCTAGCCCCTACGGTAAAATGGGTGCCTGATGGACTGAGGCTTAAGGGCACAGACGGCATGCGGAAACGGCTACACCAGAAGTTGCTGTATATGTACTATGATAGGGGATTTAAGGATAAAATCATCGAAATCGACGATCCTGAATACGATGTACGTCTTCAAAGAGCTATGTCTATCTCAGATATGCTCCTAGGAGACCGAAACTATAAAAGTCGTTATTAGGAGGTGTAATATGTTCAGATGGCTGAGAAATATATTCCCCAGCTTCAAAGATCTAGGTAAATTCGAATATGAGTGTCCCAGGTGCCATAATGGCAATGTAGTAGCCAAGATGTATGGTACATACGATCAATTCGAAGAAGGTGCCTGTACCACATGTGAGTATAAGTACAATGGACTCACGGAGGATTATATACAGGAGGCAACATGATAAGAATAGGTCTGGATCTACATGGTGTGGTTGACGAAGATCCAAAGTTTTTCACTGACCTCAGTGCCCTTATGCTCGAAAATGAAAATGAAGTGTATATAGTGACAGGGCGCGAAGAGTGCTCCGGTCTTAATAAGGAATTATCTCTTTTAGGAATGGAAAACGAAGGTGGTAAACTATATAATGGTATATTATCTATTACTACTTATCAAAAGGGCATCGGAACGCCTATTGCCTATCTTAATGGCCGAAAATCACAACCAATGATGGATCCAAGAATATGGAACCCAACAAAAGCCATGCTGTGTGCTACAGCAGGTATTAATATAATGATAGATGATTCTGCAATCTACGAAGAGTTTTTTCGTGATATAAAAACACAGTATATAATCTACACACCTGAAATAAAGCATTTCTTAAAAGAGATGTTCTACTATGGAGGAATCTAGATGAAAGTATTAATCGTAGTAGACATGTTAAATGATTTTTGTCATGAAGATGGTATTCTGGCAAAATCCATCATCACCGGCGAGTATTATGCCAAACCCATCATTCCCAATATCATGAAAAAGATAGCGACCTATCGCCAGGATAAAGCCATCATCATATACCTCTGTGATGCTCATGCACCAGATGATGAGGAATTCAAACGCTTTCCGCCACACTGCGTAAAGGATACTTGGGGTGCTCGCATCATAGAAGAGCTGAATCCTGCTTTGATACATTCATCCAACAATGAGATGGTTATCGAAAAGACCAGATACAGTGGTTTCTATAATACTACACTAAACTATGTTATCCAAGCGATGAAGGCCAGTTTCATGTCCTTTGAAGTCGTCGGTGTTTGCAGCAGTATCTGTGTTATGGACACTGTGGGCGGTCTGGCAAATCGGGACTACGATATCGTAGTGGATAGGGGTTGTATTGCGGATTTTGACCCTGAAATGCATGAAATGTCTCTCAAGAGGATGGAAAACCTCTACGGAGTTAAAATCATAGGTGAATAAAATGATCAAGAGTCTTCTGGACACTGATTTTTACACTTTTACTATGATGCAGGGTATTTTTCACAGATATACTGCTGCAGAGGCGGAGTTTGAGTTCAAGTGGCGAAATTGGGATCTGATGAACCTGAAAATCTCGATGGATGACTTCATAGGCCGCTTGAAAAAGCATGTAAACGCTCTGTGTGAATTGCAATTCACCACTGATGAGCTTGCATACCTCTATGACATCCCTTTCATGAAGCCGGACTTTGTAGAGTATCTAAGGCTCTTTAAACTCAATCGCGGGCATGTTCGTATCTCAAATGAGGATGGTATGCTTGCAATTAGAATTCGAGGTCCGCTTTTAAATCTAATTTGCTTTGAAGAGCCCCTTTTAGCCATGATTAGTGAGCTTTATACCAAAAATTGTGGTGAAATTGCCTTCAATTGGCAACAAAAGGGCAAAGAACTCCTAAATGCAAAATTGGACTTCATAGAGAGTCAACTTCATCGAGATATGGACTTCAAATTTGCGGATTTCGGTACTAGGCGACGTGCGGGATTCGAATGGCATGATTTCATCTTAAAGACCATTCTGGAAAGGTGTCCACATCGATTAACCGGTACTAGTAACGTATATTTCGCCAAAAAGTACGGAATCAACTATATCGGCACAATGGCACACTTATGGGTCCAAATTCATCAACAATTAGGTCCCAGATTGGTTGATAGTCAGTCAGCTGCCCTCCAGGCCTGGGCAGATGAATATAGAGGTGAATTGGGGATAGCTTTGTCAGATACATTGGGATTTGATGCATTTTTGGTCGATTTTGACCGATATTTTGCATTATTGTTCGATGGTTGTCGTCATGATTCAGGAAATCCCATTGTTTGGTGTGATAAGTTAATACACCACTATAGACATCTTCGTATAGACCCGAAGACCAAAACTGCGGTATTCAGTGATGGTCTTACCTTCGACACCGCTGTAGCGCTCTATGAGATGTTCTGTGGTCGTATTCAAACATCTTTTGGTATTGGAACTTATCTAACCAATGATTGTGGGTTTAGAGCACCACAAATCGTTATCAAAAACACCAAAGTGAATGGCAACCCAACAGCCAAAATTTCAGACAGTCCTGGAAAGGGTATGTGCAAGGATGAAAGCTTTTTGGACTATCTTAAAGGTGTTATAACCAATAAAGTAGAAAGGAGAGTATAAAATGTTTGGGAAAAGGGAAAAACGGATGACTGACAATGATTTCAGCAAAGCAGCCGTAATGCAGTCACTTCACAAAATGTTCCGTGTCGGCGGTCATTTCAACATTTGTGATTTCGACAGACAGGCCAAGGTTATGGGTGTCGAGATACCCGAAGAGGAGCGTGAAAGACTGTCTTTGTTTCACTGTATTAGCTGGAGTGAAATGAACCATGAGCTCAGGGACGAGATCTGTGCACGTGTTATCGAGGTTCTCACCGGCGAACGTGTTGAATTGAGTAAAAATGAGATCATCGAACTCTTTGCTGGAGTTGATAGGAAGAAGGTCGGTGGGAAGGTTTATAGGCTCTTGAAAGCAGGTGAAAATAATGAATAAAGATGTTATTTCATCTGGTCATACAGATGCCGAGTGCTATGCTATGTTTTATGGCACAAAAGAAGAGGTTGACGCCAAACAGAAAGACTATCTACGTCAATACCACCCTTTTGGGTATAACACCCGAACCGCCTATAAAAGGAAAGAAGGTGGGGAATGGGTATGTCGCATGACTCGGTGGCATTCATGTGATTAGGAGGTAAAGATGATTGGATGTAAGGTTATATCGATAGCTGAGAGCGAGCCAGACGTCGAAAAAAGCGATACAAAGCGCTTTATTGATGCTGGATATAGGGAACGTGAATTTGACAAAGCCTTGGCTAAATTAGGCAATATAGAGCTCATAGCCGTAACTGTCGACAGGGATAAATATGCAGTCAATTATACATTAATTTACGAGGTGTAAAGTGTACTTCGAACCAACGAAATGTTTTTCCATAAACAGCTATAACCTACATGGTACATCTAGAATGGTATCCAGACAGTATGAAAATATTGCTGAAGCAGTGCATAAGGTTATTGCCGAAGACTCATGGTGCAGTAAAGACCCTGTAGTATTCGCAGACATAAAACACCCAATTAAATCAGCTGTTCCATTAACCACGCGTGCATAAGCATGCTACAACCGCACAGAAAGGAGGCAACTCATGTCTACTCAGATGCAACTGGCAGAGGACGTAAAATACATGAAACCTATAACGATGCCCGATGGGAGCACGATCGAGGTGCCGATCAAAAAGACACCTTACGAGATGTATGGTCCCCCGCTACCGTCCGGCCTTGAGCTGACCGACGCGACCATTGCTGAAAAAGCGGAAAAGATCGCTGCTGACGCCGGCAGCCATGTCATCCGGTATATTCGCAGGGCCCCGGCTGTTGCTGTACGTACAGTGAAAGTCGATGATGACAAATCGTTCAAACAGGCGTATGTTGCCAAAGGACATCCCTACGGTGTTCTCCTGGCGTTCAAAGATGGAGACAAGCTCCTTGTGGGCTGGTCTCAGCACAATCAGGCTATCGTGGATGAAGAATCTGGCGAGCGTCTCGAAAAGCTCCCCTTCACCCGCCAAGATGCCCTGAAGGTGGCTGCCATGCGTGCATTGGCAGATGAGGTTATTATCAAGAAGAAATCCGCCTTCACCTCCGGCGGTCAAGTTCTTCCTGATAATGTATGCCGAGAGATGAAGACATTCGTCGAGCGTGCAGAGCGCTACTACAAACTCGACGCTGCAAATGTTTCCATCCTCGGATAGTGTTGTTGTTTTTTGTAGATGAAGGTATGCTGTAATAAGGGGCCCAGAAGGGCCCCTTGTTATTAGAAAGGAGGAAAGTCATGTCTCACAAAGTTCAATATTATAATGAAAGCCCTCCACTTGATGAAGAAGATGTATCTCCAGGTATAAGAAAGAAATTACTGGAGGTAGCAGCGACCAACGCTGAAGACGATTACATCTTCGCCTCAGAGGTAAATGAGACTGAAGAAGGTCTCGAGCTAATCATGGGTGATGGTACTCAATTCGTCGTAACTTGCAAAAAGGTGAAATAATGCTGAATCCGATTTCAAATACTGCTAAAGAAAGACTCAGAAAACACGGTATTATCTTACTAAAACCTTTAAAAGATGTACCCAAGAGTATGGCGGCAATGGTGGAATGGGAAACAGAGCCATACAACATCTTTTATTCGGCTAAATCTGATCAAATGTTACATCTTTTTACTGCTGAAATAACTGTTAGTAGGAAAATTGCAGCATTGCGTAATCTGTCCTTACCAGAAAGGTCTGATTTAATAAAAGATGAACCTATGATGACAGCTATGATGGAATATACTCTGGAAAAATTCGCTAAATGGGGTATGTATCTTAAGAAAAAGTGGGCTATTGCTGATTCATGCCTACCCCATTTTGATGTTGCATTGAGAAACACAGGGTATGCCAAGATGGTCCTTGGAACAATGGAAAACACTGATACAGAAATATGGCATCGTGGTCGGAAACTTCTCGAGGAGGAAAAATGAAATTTGACGTAGGTCGTTTTGAAATCCGCACACCAAGTGCTGTCGATATTATGGCAATACTGGTGATCATCGTCATGAGTATAGTGAGTGTATCCTTGTGGGAAACAAACAAGAACCATGAGATAGTCATACAACAGTGGTCAGACAACTATGATTTATGGATGAAGGAGAAAGAAGAACTTCAGGGCGGGATGATAGTCTATAAAGACAGCTACGAAGAACTGATAGCTAAAGCCTGGCATAATTCAGACGATCTCATCGCTTATATTGATTCTGAATACACACACGTTCCCCAGGAGGTAGCTAAAGCTATAGCTGATGCAATAGCGTCCACTCTTGAGAAACACAAGATGGATTTCTCACTAGTGGTAGGAATGATAGAAGTTGAATCACGCTTCAACCCAATGGCTAGATCTAAGAAAGGTGCTGTGGGACTTATGCAGATTATGCCTAATATTTGGGGTAAGGAGTTGTGCGTTGCCACTGAGAAAGAATTCTACGATATCAGTACTAACATAGAGTGTGGAGTAAAAGTCTTTCTTCATAATCTTGAAAGATCTAATGGAGATATAGGCGAGGCTCTATGGCGTTACAATGGCACAGGTGGTAAAAAGGGTGAGTTTGCCGGCTTAGTATACAAAGCAGTAGGTAAATTCGAAACATTCAGAGCTATAAAAAATGGAGAATATGAAAGTGACCAACAAGAGCCCACAGAAGTCACAGTATCCCTCGATTAAAAGTTTTCTGGTTCAGAATAAAGAATCAGAAGATCAATCCCTTCATAATAAACTTCTCGATGTAAATATGCGATTGTTTGACAGCAACAGAGAATATTATAGTATTATAGTACTAGTAATAGGCTATATGAAGAAGTTATTTGCAACAAACTTCTCTGACTATAGCCAGTTAAAAGGTATCTCTGGTGCTAATATCGGTATTCCTATCAACATCATCGGCTTTGTCGATCAGCTTGGTAAAGTCCGAATCATGATAAACCCATCCATAAAGACACATTCCAAAAGAAAACAGATGGTATCATCCAATTGTGGTTCCCTAGTATTACGTAAGGCTGTCAAAGTAGAGCGTAGTTGTAGGGTTCTTGTCGAATACTACGATGAAGATGGTAAAAAGAACAATAATTTTTTCGAAGATAGGGATGCCTTTGTGATACAACATGAAATTGATCATAATAATGGTATATTGATTATCGATAGAGAAAAGAGGGAATAATGCTAGTTATCCAATCATTCTTAGATAGATTTAAAGAAAGTACTGAAGAAGGCCATAAATGGTTGAAGAATCAGCACCCAGTAGACATCACCCTCGATGTCTTGTCATCAAAACTTGAGGCGCATCATCAGATATTAGATGATGTGTTTTTGATCAACCACAATGGTACTAGTAATTATCACACGAAAGTCAGTGATGAGTGTGTTGGTCTTATCTTGGATAGAGAACATAGTGTTGTGAGCAGATCGCTTAACCGAATACATATTGATGGCCGTCAATCTGCCCCCGCTATGGACTGGACTCGTGTATTCATTGAGCCTGAATATGATGGTAAACTAGTAACATTCTACTATTATAAAGGCACTTGGTACATGCAGACCATGGGTAGTGTACAAGGTGGAGAGTTGGCAGATCTACCTGATAGGTCTGTGTCTTATAGAACATGTGTTCTGGATTATCTACGTGATAATAAAATAGCCAGTGATTTCAATGATCTGTTCAAAACAGTATCCAAACAGGCTTGTTTTGTGTGTATATACACTCATCCGCAGTTGCATATATGTGGACCGCATGGTAAAGAGGAGTTGTTATTGTTGACTGTTATGGATAAAATTCCTGGAAGATTGCATTCAATGGATCAAATGTTTCCGGCATATGTTGATGAACTTGCTGACATGTTGGGATTAAATAGACCATCTTCTCTACAGACAAACAGCAGGGCGGCAGCGATAAATTGTGCTGAACATCTACCGGCCTGGCGCAAAGGTATTATAGTTCAAGATTCTAACTATACCAGAGTAAAAATACAGAATCCTAAATTTAAACCAATAACTAGGCTGTTGAGAGCTGGAGATAAATTCACAAAGAATCAACTGATCAGAATGTTTTTAACTGGTGCCGGTGATGAGGTTGCAAAGTTAGAGGGTAGATATAACGAGCCTCTGAAACTATTCAACAGAATGGTGGATATCAGGTTTAAAACAACTAAAGAATTGTTTGACAAGAATAAAGACAGCACCTCACAGAAGGAATTTGCTGAAGCAGTAAACCATAGTTTACTAAACTATATTATATTTCATGTAAGAAAAAATGGACCAATAGATAGACCTACATTTATAAATATGATAAAACCAGATGCAGTCGAAGGCTTTATTAAAAATATAGGAGAACTTGATGCTTTCAAGAGATCTATTGAAAAAGCAATGGGCTAAAGCGACTTTTCTTCTGGAAAGGAGTTCCGTAATGAGCAGTAAGAAACCTAAAGTTGAGTGGTATAAGCAAACGAACAGCCTCAATGAGATATATCAACAAACTGGAATGTTCTTCAGTTTTGTCACTTCGCCGAAGGATGGGTTAAAACAATGCCATCAGTGGGTAAAATGTAGAGATTATCTACATGATGCTGTGAGAGCTTGTCATACTGGCCAAAAATTCAGAATATATGGATTCTTCTATGACCCCGACGTAAATCCTAGAATCGATTTAGAAAAGATGAGGATGCTTGTGTCAAGAGATTCATTAGATAAAACAAGTCTGCCAGAGATGAAGGCATCCATGAAACGATCTCTTATACTTCTTAACCACTATGAGAAGCTCATGTCAATTGGACTCTCGAAAGTCGAAGAAGTAAAGGGCGGTGCCAAAAAATACAACTGGATGTTCACTTCATCCAAGGGGTGGTTGAAATCCCCACATCTTGTATCTATGTATACGTTCCTCATCCGTCTTGGTGTGAAAGAAATCAAGTTTAAGACCAACGCGCAGCTTAAAAAGGAATTAAAGAGACTGAGTGCATCTGGCGGCGATAATGACAGCACCTATCTCACATCAATGTGGAATCATCTTGACTGGGTAGCCAAGAACTATAAGAAATATCTACTAGGTAAAGATGGTATTGATAGTATATACCTCAATAAAGACATAACGATTAACAGTTTTCACAATTCTGGTGGCATTAAGAGCCTTATAGACTGTTGTACACCGTTGTCTGAACGCAACGATGAAATTAGAAAATTAATCAAAAAGAAGTAATAGGAGTGTGTAGTTATGGCGAAAGCTAAAAAGAAACTGATACGTGTTAAAAAGTGGCCAGCGGATGAAGGTAATCCTTATGGGTACAACAAACCACAGTTTGCATGGATGTCACCACCAGTTGAGGGTGTCAGAACTCAGTTGACTCCATTTGTATATTGTCGAGAACAGGTCACAGCACAAGCACATGCGGCTATGAATGATAAACGTCACAACGATTTCAAGCCTTCAGAAGGATACAATTTCGATAAGGAAAAAGTCCGCATCCTTATTGCTAGAGACCCCAAGGACTTCAATGAATTCAGAGATAAGCTTTTTAATGCGAAGGCTGTGATGAATGTATATGAAGACATCGCCGGGTGGGATCAGAGTAAAATCACCACCGTTAAACATGAGATACACGACAATGTGTGGTTGTTAACTGGCCCTGGTGGTTGGTTAATGTCACCTCAATTGATATCAACATTTACTTTTATTCTTCGTCTTGGTGCAGAATATGGTCCATTTGATGTAGATGGTGGTATCGATTCAGTAGAGCGGGATTTCAAAGCTCTTGTCTCTGAACACCAAGGTAAAGATGGGCACGGTGATATCACCAGATATCTTCGCAGTTTCAGAAATGAGATATATATCTTATTGAAGTACCATAAAGAACTCTTTGGTAAAGAAGACCATAAGAAATTGTGGGCACCGAAAGCTGGATCATCAAACATTGGTGTGTATGGCGGAATGCTAAGCTTCTGCTCCACTTATGGAAATAACAGTGATTTTCAGTATAAACGTTTGAAGAAAAATTTCATCAAGCTCTGCAAAGAGCATTTACCTAGAAAGAAGTGAGGAGGAAGAGAGATGGCAAAGAAAGTTTTCAGCATTGGTACAGATCCTGAATTCTTCCTGGCAGAGAATGAAACCGGCCAGTTGAGGTCTGCTATACCACATATCAATGGGACAAAGGAAGAGCCGGCACCGTTACCAAACGGTGGCAACATCCAACGCGACAATGTCGCTGTGGAATTTGCTACAGATCCGGCTGTAGGGCGAGATGACTTCGTCGGCAAGGTACAACAAACATTCAGGGATGTATTGGGAGCTATTCCTAAGGGACACAAGCTGGCTGCACTACCATCAGCTCAGTTCGATCCCGCAGAGTTGGATCACCCTGAAGCCAAACGTTTCGGCTGTGACCCTGACTATGATGCATGGAAAATGCAGGAAAATGAGGCACCATGTATAGATGATAAATGTTTCAGAAGTTGTGGTGCTCATATCCATGTTGGATGTGAAGAGGGTTCTGGCAATGAATTTCTTCTGGATTTTCCAGGTAAGGTAGCAATGGTGAAGACTATGGATTGTATGCATGGTCTCTTGTCCACTATTTTGGACAATTCTGAAGAAGCTATTGCCAGAAGAAAACTATATGGCAAAGCTGGTTCACATCGACCTAAGGAATATGGTGTTGAGTACCGTGTTCTTAGCAACTATTGGCTAAAAAGTCCCGTGACAGTCATGTTAATGTACTGTTTAACTAAAGATGCTTTGAAAGTTGTTCGGGATGGTAAAGATGAAGAATTGATTGGGGCTGTCGGCGAGAATGAGATTCAGAATATCATTAACAATGGTCTGTCTGATGAAGCTACAAAGGTCATGGAAAAACATGTGATGCCCCACTTAAGTGAGGATTCTGTCCATTACTTCAATGAGGCACTGGCAAAGATCAAGAACGATGACATGCACTTAACAAAAGAATGGGAATTGGAGGAGACTAAACCATGAAAAAGATTTGTTTGCCCGCGAGTAAAAGTAAAACGCAGTACTTCGTCAATCAGGCTTATGCCAAATATGTTATCGAGGCCGGTTATATGCCAATCATTACCACACCAGAAAACGTGGTAGATGCATCAAAATTCTGCGATGGCCTATTACTGCCTGGCGGAATTGATATCGATCCCATATATTATGGTGAAGACAACATCGCGTCTTATTCAACCGATCCTGATAAAGATGAGTTCGAGCGTTCCTTGCTACACGAATTCGTAGCCATGAAGAAACCAGTTTTCGGTATCTGCCGTGGTTTCCAACTAATTATTCGTGAATTCCTAATGTCCATGAAAGAGGATGCATTTAATGACTGGTTTACTTTCTATCAGAATGTATCATCCCACAGTCAGACAAATGGATTGAGCCTTGTTCGTGATATTCCAAGTCACTTCGTTGACGCGAATGTGATGGGTTTGTACGGAAGATCTGGAAAGAAGATACGAAGAATCCCAGTAAACAGCATGCATCACCAGTGTCTTGCCTTGAGTACACAAGGAAAGGCACCAAGTGTCTTGAAGAAAGATCTTGATGTCTTGGCGTGGACGGAGCGTGGGTTCGACAAGAAAGACAAAGAGGTAATGATTGAGGCATTTGCGATCAAAACCTGGCCGAGCAGGATTCTTGCGGTTCAATGGCATCCTGAAGAGCTGAACGATACAGCTCTGTTGAGAGGCTTTTTCTCACCAAAGAGGGCTAAAGATGACAACGAACACGAGCAGAAGGCTGTGGCAGGTCAAGGTAGCGCTTCATAAAGGCAGCACCTCGTCTATGTCTTTTTCAATCAGGCAGCTGTCGAAATTCATTAAATCATATAAAAAGCACTACAATGATAAGACGAAACGCTCTTATCTTGAATGGGTAATGTTGGCTGCCAGTGAAGTAGCAAAACAAACTTTTCCTGAAGAGGAAATAACATCCATAACTATAAACGATAAGGTCAAACAATGTTTAAAGTAGGATATAAAAAGGAGATTTTAAACGTTGACTGGGTCAGCGAAATTATAATTGAACGGTTTGATGCTGCATTCGAATTATTAACTGACAATGCTGTCATATATGGCGGTGCTGTCAGAGATGCTCTTGCTGGCAAACCATTGGTCGGAGACCTTGACATATCAGCGGCGCCTAGAGAGTTCGAAAATATACATCAATCCTTTATCCGCAGCGCCAGATGGAAACAAGTACAAAAGATGCCAGGTGTTCCTCAAAAAACTGATAGGTATGGAAAGAGAAAGATGCCTATCAATAATGTTGTGGAATTTGAAGGCATCAATGGCGCTTGTGCTCAACTAATCTGTTCGTCTGATCATAAATCCTCTAGAAAAGAGGCAACCCTTCACGTTCCGCGAAATGTAGACATAATATGCTGTGGTGTTATTATAGACATCAACGGCAGAGTCTATGAGGTAGTGGAAGGCGCACATGATGATTGTTTGAAAGGTATCCTTAGACTTAATAAGGATATGGATCATCCACATCTTGAATCATTACTACAAAGAGCGGCTAAACTTGAGAAAAGAGGTTGGGTAAACAAGCTTGATCTCAAAGAGGCGAAGAGGTTGGAGCGTAAAAAGAAACCTAAAAGTGCTCGGCTAAAAAAAGCCAAGTCGGCATCTTCTGCCAAGTCCAAAGGTAAGATCAAGATCACTGGTGATCTAAGCACAGCAGAAGAAAGGGTAGTGGCCGCAACCCCAGTACAAACGTGGCCGGAGCCAACTGATCCTGTGCCTGAACATTATGTTCCAGGAGAGAAAAGAGGTGAGTGGGTGAAGGGTGCAAACTATGGTAGAATATCTTCTGATGTTATTCCTTCCGAGGAGTTTCGTAGAAAATATATGATATCCGACGATGATGAGGATGGTTCAGAAGCTAAGAAAGAACGTCTCCGTGAGATGTATGGAGCAAAACCTAGAAAGTGGAGGGAAATGTAAATGGCAAAGATTAACAAAGTGTTTGTATATGGAACACTAAAAGAGGGCGGTCATTTCGCACAAGGATTTGATAAAGTCCGTGTAAGCACCATGAAAGCCACCATGGTTGGTAAATTGATGGATGTAAATGGTTTTTATCCTGGCCTGGTGGAAGGCGATGGTGTTGTACATGGTGAAGTCCATGAATATAAACACATGGATGATGTCATCAGTGCCATGGATTCTATTGAAGGGTACGTCAGACACAACCCAGACCGTAGTCTTTATAAACGTAAGGTGGTAAAGGCGGAGACTGAGGATGGTGAGGTTGAGGTCTTTGCATATTTCTTCAATCAACCAACAGAGGGGCTCAAGGAAGTTAAAAACGGAGTATGGGAAATATAAGGAGGCGAGATGAAAATTCTGGCAGTAGTTACAAATACAGGTGCAAGGTATGAGGCTGGAGCACCCATATCTGAGGGTGGAAGTCCTGTCAAGTCAATTACGTATCGCAGGAATTGTTATAACAACGGACATCAAGGACAATTCCCTGTCTACGAAATAAGATTCGAAGGCATGGATATCGTACAGCTTATCAATGACAGATATGCCGAGATAGTTGTGGTTGATCCTGAAAAAGATAAAAAGAAGGATGATGTGCCAGAACTGCCGGACGGAGGTGAAGAGAATGTCGGATAAAATACTTGTACTCAATGGTGAATCATATGCCAGTGCTGTAAAGGACATCGGCCCTGTAGTTACAGACATGACGGAATTTCTACACAAACCAACAGATTTCAGATGTGTTCTGTTCACTGGTGGGGAGGATGTATCACCTGAATTGTATGATGATGCTTCACCCAAGGGCTACTGCCATAACAATGAACTGCGTGATAAGGTTGAGCAGAATGTTTTCAAGCTAGCCTATGCAAATAACATCGCTATGGCAGGTATATGTCGTGGGATTCAATTCTTAAATGTGATGGCTGGCGGCAAGCTCATTCATCATTTGGATGGTCATTCAGTAGGTAAGTCACATCTTATGACCACCACTATCCAAGAGGCGCCTATATTAGTTAACAGCCTGCACCATCAGGCTGTCATTCCACCTGATGATGCTGTTATCATTGGATGGTCTACTGTCCAGCTATCGAAGAAATATATAGGATTCCAAGATCATCACATCAATTATGATGGTAAGGAGATAGAGGCGATGGTGATTCCTAAGTACAACATATTCGCCGTCCAATATCACCCTGAAATGATGTCTGAGGATTCTACCGGCTACATCTTCTTCAATGCCGGCCTGACAACGTTCCTTGAAATGGGAGCCGATGAATTTGTAAAAGAATTCAGATATGGAGAACAAAATGGCACTGTACAGGCATAGATCTGGGTTCACAGAACATTATCTCCAATTGATGGTGTCACTACCAGTCAATAGGTTTCTCCTGATAAAAGATCCTGTCAAAGAGCGGTGGGAATTGACTCTGAATGCATGGTTGCCTAACGCACACACTGACCCACAATTGACTGCCAGGCAACAAATAGCTCATGTATTTAAAATGAGCCCTCTTGATAAAAGTTATTCATTAACAAAAATATGTACTGTAATAGCTGATATTCAAAAATTACATGTACATGTGTATTCAGTCAAACCACTCAAATTGTTCAAATTTACTTCAGTAGCTTCAAAAGAATTCAAGATAAGATCGTTGTCTGATATTGTAAATGATTTACTTAACGAAGGTGCTGAACCAGGTATGTCTAATATATATACTACTGCTACTGTAGCTGTTCTTAGGAACATAGGAGACACGGAGTTATTATGGGACAGGAGATTAGAAAATTCTTGGAAAAAGAAGTCTACGTTGCTGGTGTAGAAGATGATTTTGACGAGATGCATATGTCAGAAGAGTTGTTTATCTGTGAAACACTTGAGGGACTCCACGAGCATTTAAACAGTCTTACACCATCAATGGACTCAGATGTGAAGGTTCTTCACGGTGTATTAACAAACGGTTTGGTTTTACCAAGCAAATTACATCGCCGTTCTGTGTTTCTTTTGATACCTAATGAAATGGCCGCTGAAGGAATGGGTGCAATAAAAGAATGCGATGTTGATGATATAGATGATCTCGCTGAAAAAATAACCAATATGGTTGCAGAAGGTCAATATTATATCTGGGATCCATCAGACATCTTTATACTATATGGTTATGAAATCAAAGTCACATTGGGTATTGCTGATGATGATGTTGATGATGAGGCCATCGCATCGGGCCACAAAATATTAGATGAGGTAAAACAGATTGCCAAAGCACATAGTGCGGGAGGATAAAACATGTCTTCATTGATACAATTGGAATTATACACACAAACACAGGAAGATCTCAAATACGAGGGTCGTTTGTTGGGGTTGATTACTTCTGAAGAGTTTGCTAAACTCATAGATGATAAAACAACCGCAAATAAACTTTACACCAAAGAAACCACACCGTTGGCAGATTTGATGGGTTTAAAAGATGCCGACATCAAAGATATGCGCTTGGTTATGACAGTGAAATCCAAGAATGAAAAATCAGTACCACTTAAAACTCTCTATGTATCAGATAGGATCGGCTTGATGTCTTATGAATCTATAGGTGGTAAAACAGGTGACGGTGAGGATGAGATAGTCGTAAATACTGAAAATGATGAATGTTTATTTGTAAAAGAGGTAGACAATGCTGCAAAGTAATATAAGAGGGTGTGGTGCACCCTATACAGTTTCTAAAGAGTCGGAAGATAATGTCTACAAGCCGGGAACACTTGGTCTATTGTCATATGTAAAAGGTGTAGACCTTGACTACCCTAATGTAGTATATTTCTTCGTTGTTACAGTACGTCGTGGAAAGGGCGGAAAACAGCGGTTAGATTTTAATGAAATATCTTTTCCGATATTCAATACACCAAACTTGATTGACCTTTCGAAGAAGAAAGAATTTATGCCACCTCTTGACAGGCGTTATTTCGTAATGACAGAAACTCTGCCTTTGGTGTTCAGCCATGCATTAAACATGGACGGACATGACTTCTTAGCTTGGTCATGTTGTCATGCAAAATACCTTAGCCAACTACGCAAGACTACCAATGGATTCAGGATGTGGCCGAAAGATAAAAAGCATGTAATGAATGTAATGAATTCAATGGACAATTATATGAACAGCCAACATTTTGATGAAGAACAACGTCAGAATACTTACAATCATTATACAGATGGTGAAGCTCGTGATAAATTCATTCGCAAAATGAGACATATATCTAGCGCACTAACTCAATGTCATGTATCATACAAACAGAGAGTCGCCAAGGCAGAATTAGAGGCGATTATGCATATCAATAAAAACCTCAAAGCGTTTGGTGCTGACAAAAAAGAGGCTGGTGATGCTAGGATATATCATGAAAAGAAATATAAGAAAATTTCTCAGCTGATTAATATGCAACGTGCTAATAAAAATAAATCTGCATCAAAGTTATTCTGATCATGGTCGAAAGGTTTTAAGGATTAAAAAAATAAATTTTGTTCGGAGGAAAAATGTTTCTACCTGGCACGAAACTCGTGATTGTTGAAAGCTCTGTCAAGAAAAAGGCTACTGGTATCAAGCAGGGTAGTTTGTGCAATCTGATTGAATCACAGCAGACTATTTTCTCACACAGTTGCAATGCTGTAGTTACATATTGTAGTGCTTTGTTCACGAGATATGGTTTTGAGAAACCCAAAGGTAGGCTGGAAAGAAGAGGGTTTATTAATATCTTTCCAATCGTAATGAATTCTAAAATCACCACTGAAAAGGTTGATAGACACATAAATAAGGTGATAAAAAATAGCCAGGAATCTTTGTGTCATGAATGTGATGTGGATTTTGGCACTCCGATTGTAGTAGCCCATCCAGTCATGAGTTCTGGTATAGACATGCAAAAAGATCGAGAAGAATTTGATTCTTGGTTCCATGCGGTCATGATGTCAGGTCTTATAGGATACACTATAAACCTCGACAGATTAGATGCTCACTATAAGAAATTTGCTGATCTAAATTCAGATGATTTCATCGGACATATAAGAAGCATGGCACGTAGCAAGAACAAACGTTTAGAATACCTTGAGATGATAAGAGACAATGATCATGGATTTAAAACAAGACTCATAAAAAGATTGATGAGTATGATATCTATAACCTCAAGAAAATATGCCGGACAAACAGTAAACAGTATGAAACACTTTATATCGGGCAAGCGGAGAGTTGGCAATGAAGAGGTATTTACTTCACTAGTGACAATGTATTATAATAATAGTATAAAAACTATTATAAATATACCAACCAAAGATGTAAACAAAGTTAAGATGAACAACACAGTTATCACCGGCCACCACATACGGGGTCTCTCTCACAGGACTTTGGGGTTGTTGGGGGATAATCAAGAGACAAAGGGGGATAAGTAACTATTAACCACTACCATCAGAAAAGGAGCATGTATGCTAGATAACTTGGCCAGCAAAAACCAGTGGTTGCAGAGCAGAGTTGAGAGTTATTTTTACGCAAGAGCAACAGCAGAGATCCAGAAGTGCGGCGGTACCTGTGATATAAAACTGTTGCCTAGTGTAGTAGATAACAATCTGTGGTTAACATTCACAAACGGTAAGGAAACACATTCTGTAACAGTTCCTCTTCCAGTAGAGGAAAACGGTGTATTATTTGTAGATCAACATGAAGTTCGCAGATCCCTCTGCAATTATTTTGTAGAAAGCACCGGCGGAACACTTGACTATTGGAATATCATGTATTATATTATATGTGGTGATCCTACAGGCATAGTTTCTCGGTCTTTTGTAAAGAAGACTCCGTTTCTTCAAAGGGTTATTTACTCATTCCAGAACGAGAACACTGCTACTATCATTTACAGTATGCAACGTGCAGTCAATGAATTAGTTAGTAAGATGCCGTTGCACAAGACATTCATGAATAGCTGGCTTATGAATCGTCGTCTCATATTTATCGATCCGCTGTTCGACGAATTGTCTAGTCCAAAAGAGAGACTTGAATATCAGATCGAGAAAGCTAAGAAGTATTTCGACAGAGGTTGGACAGCTCTAGGTCTGTCTGATGGTGTTTTAGCAGACAAGAACTACATACTTACTGATGACATCAGGAAGTATACACCCTTTGGACTGAAATGGCACAACCCACAGAGGAATCTGTATTCCACATTGGGTATGCAGGGTGATGAAAAACCACTCATTAGATCAGAATCTATGGAGAAACTCATAGAGCAGGGTGTCGAGAGAACAGGTTGGAACTGGTTTACTTTGTTCGCTGACATTCCTGACAACTTCGAGGACCAGATTGTAGTAGATGAATCTCACAAGGATAAGTTCATCACACATCATCGCAGACTTCAGTGCTTTGGTGAGTTGTCTGTGAAACAGGGCGATAAGCTGAAATATGGGGACATTCTAAGCAGAAATACTGATGGTGGTATTCAGAAATTTGATACCATTGCAGACTCAGCTACGGTGGAGAGAATAAGCCCGTCTTTCACAAATATAGGTGGGCTACCAGTACTTGTCCACAATGTCATCGTTACCTATAAGTTGAAACTGCGTGATGGTACAAAGATTACCAATTTTCATGGTAATAAAGGTGTTATTAGACTAAAGCCGCTCGGACATGCCAAGGACCCCCGCACTGGTGAATTGGTGAAAATAGATGTCATTGTATCAGCGAAGTCAATCGGCAAGAGAAAGAATTTTGGCCAGCTACTGGAAGCTATGGTCAATAACATCACGGACAATCAAGGCCTGGTTGTAACTGATGACTTTCAGCAGCCTGTGGCTGAGGTGCAAGCGGCTATGGTGTCCCATGGATTTAAAGAGGACGCCTCATGGGAGTGTGAAACATATGTCGGCAAGTTGACTGGTATATGTGGGAAAGTGTTCTGGGGTGTCATAAATCATCCAGAGTACCAGCTCTGGAAGGAAAATGCCACCATTAAAACCAATGGGAAAGAGCTGAGAACAGCTGGCCTTAAGTTCTCTACCATTGAATTCAGATCACTTGAGACCAGATTCGGCAAAGGCAATCCTATAATCAATGAGATCATGTCTTATATGCAGGGTACTGAAAACCTGCACGAGGAACTGACCGTTCTTCGCTCAAAGAAAGGAATATTGCCTAACGATGTGCCGGTAATCAATGTTGCCGACATCACTCCCCTCGATCAAACGAATGGGACTATAGTGTCTCGTTCTACAATAAAGGATACAGTAGTAGATGACTGCTATCAGGCTGATGGGTTTATTATGCAACTACCAGTAGCTTATCAAACTATATGGGATAAAGAGGAACAGGAAGTAGCAAGTGAGGGTATACCTATGCAAGTAATAACCCCAGCTATGTTATCTATCGCGGACTTCTATACTACTGATAAGATCTACATACCAAGTGCTTTCCTTCGTAAGTGTTGGAGACACAGCACAGGTAAGGTCGGACTCAATGACATAGGAGTACTAGTAAATAATATAGTAGCACTATCCCATAGGTACATGAACAACCCTGAGGAGGCTGCTAATACTACACTACTATACAATGCAATTGGTACCTATTTCAGAAGGATAGCTGACATCTTGGGTTCTAAACGTGGTGATATCAGTTGTAATGCGATGTCTGTACGATACCCATTCGCTGTCAAAGCAGTGGCTACACTATCCAATGGATTGGATAAGAACACTGTAGAAATACCACGGCACATGGCTGAGACATTGATGGTGTCCAATGGTGATATTGTACTAGCTGAACGGTTTCCATGTCTGGGATTCGTATCAGTGAGACCACAGAAGGTCAAGATAACAGATGACCCAATGGCTCAGTATACTATCAGAGTATCCGGCAACTCACTAGTGTCTCAGAATCTGGATTTCGATGGTGATACTCTATTCCTTGCATCGTTCCATACAATAGAGGCTATCGATATACTGAGAAAAGAGTTCAACAATCCAAACAAGACATGTTATGATGAGATCAAACGTCTAAACGCTCGCAAAGGTGCGCCACATATTAAATGTATGAGGCTTGCTGACTATAATGTACAACCATTCGCAGACCTGACTAATGAGCGTCATGCTGAGATAATAGAGAAGAATACTGGTGTCAAAGCTCAGACTGGACCAGTAATTGCTCTCACATACAATCTCATGAGGATCATGGAGAATTCTGGTTTGGAAATGAATAAGAAACTGGAAGTGGGAGTCGAGATGTTTATGGAGAAGGCTGCACAATCAGTCTTCGAACAGAAACATGGTGGACAATCACTCCATGAGATAGTCATAGATGCCACCTGTACCGGTGATGTACGTCGTCTAGTAAAGGTAGGATTCAATGAACATATCAGTACCATCATATGTGATACTATCAGAAGAAAAGCCAAAGAGCTTTCGAGGCCCCAGTTTGATTTGGTTAGATATCATGAGCTTGCCAAGGAAAATGGATGGTCAAATATTATTTCAAGAATAGTCAGAGAACAAAACCTAATCTACTATGCTAGTAGGTGTAAGCTTGAGGGGTGTAAACTATTAGATCTCCTTGAAGCACCAGCAGTTGACATCCCAAGTCGGATGTTTAAGTGGGCAGTCTCCGGCAAAGCGGAGCTGGTTAGGAATAAACTGGATGAAATATTAGAGGAAAGAGAATTGAGTAAGTTAAATGATGAAAATGTGAAGGATGCCTGTGTCTCTTTATGTGCCTGTGTCGACACCATCTTTAATGGTGAAGACAAACCTGCTCAAGAATCTGAGGAGGATAAAATGAAAAAGCGTATGAGAGATCGGCTATTCGGGAGAAAATTAAATGTCGGAAATGTCTTTCATCACTATAAAGGGTAATAAGTTGAGAAATGGCTCTAGATTAATAGCAAAGAAAAACTATGGCCCATTACCAACTGGTTCGAGAGTCACTATCAAACTTATAAATAGAAACGGTGATGGCCCTCAGATCGGTATTGTTTCCGACCCACGTGTTGAGGGTTGGCACAATTTAGATGGTGCATGTAAAGATGGCCATGGGTACTGGGTTGAGCCACGTCATATATCAGAATTTTTCAAAACAACGTCTTCTGATTGTATGGTCAAGGCCAATGTCTCTTACAAGAATAAATCCTTGAAAGGAATGGAGTGTAGTGTCCTTCACGAACTACCCAAATCTAAGGTGTTTGTGGAGTTGGCAGAGGATGTTGGTGGGGCCAGCTGTGATGGTCTTGGTAAAAAAGGACATTGTGTGGTGCTCCAAAGAGACCAGATAGGGCCAGTGAAGGCTAAATCAAAAAGAAATTAAGAGAGGTGTAAAATGGCTGAAAAGAAACGATTCGTAGGACCCATGATCAATCACTGTCTGTTTCAAGGTGAGATAACTGAGGATCCTGTTATGAACAATGGGTATGCATTCCTCAACCTACGGACAAAATTTACGTCGCGTAGTGCGAACAACCAGTACGTGGATACGGAACTTGTCGTACCACTGATGGTAGAACCAGACGGCCCAGTTAGAGTCATTGAACAGGGTCATATCAAACAATATCGGCAGCTTGCGGCTTGGTGCTATTACAAGTCTTGGAAGACTGCTGAAGGTGCCATGGAGCATCGGTTTGTGGTAAAGAAATTCGATTTAGGCCACAAACCATTCGAACCAGCAGGTGATGCTGGTGCCGGCGGGGCCGGTGTTCCACCACTGCCACAATAAAGGAGTGATCAATGGATAGAGCAAAAGTAGCTCTTGGTAGAGCTCATAATGTACAAGGTACTGCTACCATTACGAATCCAGAAGATCTGTCCGTTGTTGATAGAATGAGGGCGATGGAGGCTAGAATAAATCAGCTTACTGAGTTGATTCATTCTGGTCTTCGCTCTCTATCTAAAGACAGGAGAGGTAGTGATAATGCCTATAGTTCTGATCGAGATGGTGTAATTCCAGTTGGAACAATCTTTATGGGTACATCACAACGCAACGGCACACTTATCTTGACAGTAGCCGATGATGGATACTATATTGGTAACACAAAGTATGGTTCCTTATCAGCGGCTGCACAGTCAGCGAGCGGTGTTAGGCGTAGCGGCTGGACATTTTGGAAATTAGCAGACGGCAGAACGGCTAAAGAGGCCTTCGGGAAATAATATGGGAAAGAGAAAAGGTAGGAAAAAGAAAAGAAAGAACAAACAGAAGTTTAGTAAGGTGCAATTCAGAGAGATTATCTGTGCCAAGTGTAAACTCTGTGAGTCTGATGATGCGATCAAGCATAATTTTTTCTGCTACAATCAGATATACTTGCAGAATCCTAAGCGATTCATCAAGACTACTTTCCCAGCATTACTGGAGGCGGCAGGTTGGATAGAAAACAATCAAAATCCAATTAGCAAGAGACCAGATGCCAATGTTGTGTATATGTTGAAACACATATTCTGTAACTCTGGCGTCTGTGGAAAAGAATACTCAACGTGGGATGAAAAGAATCAGTGTGAGTTTACTGAAGATTGTCTTCAGACCTTTAAACAACAAATTCGGGGTGAATTAAGAAATAGCCCCAAGCTCATCGCTGAGACAAGCAGAAGAAAGAAGAAGAATAAAAAGAAGAAGGATAAAAAGGTTGTAGTAAAACCTTATCCTACTTTTATCTGCAATCCCGAATTCGTGGAAGAAATCAGGGAAATATTAGGTGATGGAAATACAACTATCGAACAAAATTCGAGTGAAAAACGCGCCATCGGCGATACAGGAGTGGTTAATAAGCATACTAAAAGTGCCGAATCCTAAGTATGCAGAGGCTGAGCAGGCAGGAAGAAGTCTATGGGGCCTTGATCCATACCTATATAATTTCAGTTTCTTACCAGATAATAGTTTGTTAATCCCTCGGGGTCTTAGAGAAAAACTAATATCAGCGGCTGAAAAAGCTGATGTAGATTACACATTGATTGATAACAGGTCTAAGCATGATTTTGTACATGTAGATTCAAGAAACATTAAATACAGACCTTATCAATATAATGCTGTACTTAAACTTATAGGTGAGACTGAGGGATTCATAGTAGCCCCGGCCGGTAGTGGTAAGACCGTAGTTGGTTTAAGTCTCTTACCACTATTGGGCCAACCAATGTTGTGGCTTACACATACTGGTCCACTAGCAGACCAAGCAAAGGAAAGAGCTGAATCTTTTTTACCGACTATAGGTAAAATAGGTTTGCTAGGCAGAGGTAAATGGGAAATTGGTGAGTTATTAACCATAGCTATGGTTCAAACACTGGTCAGAAGACCAGATGATTTAATTGGTATACGTGATAGATTCGGTACCGTAGTACTAGATGAGGCACATCATGCACCAGCTAGTACATTTCTAAAAGTGATAGGTGCTTTTAACAGTTATTATTTGTATGGTCTAACAGCTACACCGTATAGACGGGATAAGCTTGAACAGATTATGTTTCAAGCCATTGGCTGGCCAAAGGTGACCATAGATATCGATGAAGTCGAAAAACATGGTGGTATAATGAAACCTGTTGTCAGATATCGTAGTGTAAGGTCTGCTAAAGTGGAAGGTAATAATATACAGACCATTCTCAAGAATAACATCGTTGGTAATAAAAGTCGTAACAATATGATAGTAGGTGATGTTATAGCTGAAGCAACTAAAGGAAACTTTTGTATAGTTATTAGTGATAGGAAAGCTCATTGTGAAGACTTATATGAATTGATCTCTCTTGGTTGGGAAAAGACAGGTATTGCCACTGGTAATTATTCAAAGAAATATGTTAGAGAACAAGTGCAACGATATAATGATAATGAGATTACTGTACTAGTTACTACATTCTCTCTGTTAGGTGAGGGATTTGATGTCGACTTCTTGAATAGAGCATTTATTGCTATGCCGTTTAGGGCTGAGAGTAAAGCTGAGCAGCTCATCGGTAGGATACAAAGAACCGCTCCTGGTAAAACTGACGCGATAGTATACGACTATGTGGATGTGGATATTGGTGTATTAAAAAATCAATTCCATGCCAACAAAGATAAGAATTGTCGTATCAATGTCTATGAAAGATTAGGACTATCGGTAGAACCATATTAAGGAGAGTGAGTTTAATGAAAATAGATATAAAGATTTCAAATACAATGACGAAAGAATGCGACTGGAACAGAGGGTTCGAGAATCGCATAATAAGATTACCACTACATTGCAGACAAGAATTTAATTTAAGTAATCACGATTTCGTTAATCTTAATACAAAAGACGGTATACCTCTTAATCTTCAGATAGCACCGGCGTTCAAAGAAGATGTTGCAGAAGATCCAACATCAGCATACGTCACTGCTGAAGTATTCGAGGTTTTAGAAGGAAATTCACTTAGAGCCAAAGATGTAGAAACTGTTAAGAATATTACTCTTGGCTGCGATCCAGAGTTGTTCATTATAGATTGTAGAAACGGTGGATTAGTTAGTGCCAGATCTTATTTTGGAAAGAGTGGTGATGTTGGAAATGATGGAATGCTATTGGAATTCAGACCACTTCCTAGCACCGATGAAACCATTGTAACGGACAACATCATGAATCTCATATCCAAAGCTAGAATGATGTTGAACTTGAAACCACAAGTGAGCCCACACTTAATGTTATATGGTGCATCTAATTATCAAGGGGCTACTGCAGGATTTCATCTTCATTATGGAGTGCCGTATCAGATGTTGGGATTCCAGAGAACGGTGAAGACAGTGATACGTCAAGTAGTAAAGGCAATGGATTATTATGTGGGTGTACCAGCTATTATTCCAGAAGGTAATACAGATACAAGACGTCGGACATCAACATATATTAAGTATGGTAAACCAGGTGAGTTTAGGATTGATAATAGAACACTAGAATATAGAGTTCCAGGTGGCTCGTTGTTAAGACATCCTATATTAACTAATGGTATACTAGCATTGGGAGCAGTAGTAATAGAAGACATAGTGAGTAGAATCAATGCTTGCACTGATAACTTTGCTAACATGCAGGAAATGCAATGTACAGAGCATATACATGAGCTGTATCCAAATATGCCTAGTAATCAGAAAGTGTTTTCAATGATATGTGTTCCTGAAGTAACGTATGCATTCAGTAAATTAAATGATATATATACAGACATTCAGAAGATGGTTGGGTACAAGGCGAGAAAACCATCTGTGGATGCATTCTTTAATTGTTTATTTAACGGAGTTCAGTTCGGAAATAATATAGAAGAAAATTGGGGGAGGTTCTACAATGAGAAACACGCAAGACAAATGGACGTTCATTCAAAATGACATCTATCCAGCATTGTCGGCAAAAGATGTAGCTTACTGGAAAAGTAATCTGCATAAAATTCTTAAGGTCGGGTTGGAGTTTGAGTTCAATCTGCCTAATAAAAAGAATGGCAACTGCAAGGGCGAGAGTAATTCCTGCCCGTGTGCCAGAATGAATGAACATGACTGCTGGGCGCAGTGTGCATTGGTAGAAGAATGTGAGAGCGTAAGATTGCGTGCTCGATGTGCAAACAATAGCAAGAAATGTAAGGATGATAATTGTGAAGAGTGCGATCAATACAAACTCATGTGTCATGGTATAAATTGCCCCAATTTTGTGAGCGCATGTTTCATATGTTCAGATTTTACAGTGGATTGTAAGGGGTGTGAGTTCCGATATGATCCGAAGAAAAGTCCTGAGCATATCAGGGAGTCCATGAAGAAAAACTTCCGGCCGAACAACACATACGGTACCATCAATGAGAGTGGTGTACACAGCATCACAACTGATGGATCCCTACTCGGTAAGAAGGGGGCAGAGGTTATTACAATAGGAAGACGTGTGGATTACTGGGAGTTCTATAAGATGGCTAAGAAAATCATCGATACCTCAGTAAAACATGGTGCCTATCTCAATGAAAGATGTAGTATTCATATGCATCTGCTGGCAAGCTACTACGGTAAAGTGGTACCTGATGGTAGTGGTTCCAGCATACCGAATAAAATTAACGAGCTGGAGAAGGACATGCCGTCCATCATTCTTGCCAATTTTCATCAGCTGGTCAGAAGATATCAAAACGCTATGACTTGGATGGTGATGGCATTGGATGAACCAGAACGGTTAACCAGATGGGAGAAGTTCAGAGTATCTGTACTACCAATATCTGCCATTCTCAATAGCATGCGTCAGGTTAAACAGGAAGTATCTCATCATGCAGGCGGAAACAAATATGGTTGGGTTAACTACAACTATACTGAGTTCTCCAAGAGCTCTGGTGATGTGACCAGACTTCATGTGGAAATGAGAGCAGCAGACGGCATGAATTCGCCAAGCGCAGTAGCAGCATTAGCTTGTATGAACTACGCCTTGATGATCAAAGCAGTAGAGATTTCCAGATACGGTGTTGTGGAGATTGAAAGCAATGAGTGGATGGAAAGAGCGGAGATGATCAAGAGCGCATTGCTGAATAACATGAAAAGTTATCAGGACGGCGATAGATTCGGAGACACCCGCAATCTGCGTAAATATTATGAAGATTTGATTCGTGAATCCATGGATCTCGTCCGTCAATTGAAGCACAACCTGATACGTATTGGTCCAGCATACCAGGTTCTGGAGAAAATAGCAGAGAAACCTATCGCTTTACGCAGATGTGATGGTGCTACCTGGGAACAAATCGAAGATGATTTGGCCATTATCATGACCGAAGAGGGTAAGTTTGAGAACACTCTCAGTGAAATCATGGATTTGAGAATCATTGATGAGTGCAAAGACGTCCACGAATGGGTGCATGAAGTCACAGGTGTTATTAAAGAACATCCAGATGTTGACACCAACCACAGTACTGATGATGAAATCATGAATAAGGTTAGGTATTTTGTGGAGATGAAACAAAACGATGGTGAACTGGTATGGTCTGAGCCAATAGGTGCTCCAGTGCTTCTCTAAAGGAGAAACTATGGATCCATTAACAGTAATAATAGTACTACTACTAATAGGACTAGCAATATTTTATAAAGATACAGCAGCTTTTATAACAATGTTTATACTGCTATTCATCTGGTCAACCATGATTCTAGTAGGCTTAGGTGTGGCGTGGTGTGTATGCTTTGTTATAGATGGTGTAAAATGTTTAAAAAGGACATAATATGTGCGCTATTTTCGGATTAGGCTTCCAAAAAGGAAGTATGTTCAACCCTAAAGATATTAAAGAGGTAGTAAAGAAACTTCTTTTAAGTTGTGAGCCCAGAGGTACTCATGCCACTGGTATTGCGATAGCCAATGAAGATGAGGTTACCGTAGTGAAACACAACATTCGAGCGTCTCAGTTCATTAGGACTAAGGAGTTCAATGAGTCGTTTGATAAACATGTCAAATTCACAGGTGATAGAGAGAACAGACCTACCACCCAAATTATAGGCCATTGCCGATTTCAAACAAAAGGCAGTCATACAAACAATGATAACAACCACCCTATAGTATGTGATAGAGTCATCGGTACCCATAATGGTATGATAGGCAATGATGATGTATTGTTTAAAGGGTATAATATTAAACGTAAAGCTCAGGTAGACAGTGAAATAATCTTTCGTATGATAGAGTCTAGACTTGACAGAATGAAAGAGTCTATGCCTGAAGCAATACGTGCTACAGCAGAAAAATTATCTGGTAGTTTTGCGTGTGGTATGATAGACGTAGAAAACCCATGGATGTTTTGGATGTTGAAAGGGTCTTCGCCACTATCTGTACTCCACTACCCCGACATTGGAGTGATTGCATACTCAACTTCGGGACATTTTGTAGAGCATTCAATCAAATGCCTCAACCCTGTGGTGTTCAAATCCATAGAGTTGGTCAGAAACCAAGCTCTAGGTGTGAATTTACTCACTTCAGATAAGATTAAATTCGCTTTGCCAGATACATATAGTAAAAATGGCGGTTGCTATCATTTTTGTTAAAGGAGTAAGTAGAAATGATTCATCAAGGACACATATTAAATGTGGATAGCACACTAAGAGAGATGCGGTGTGTTAGAGTGGGCCATGACCACACTGGTATGTTCCCACTCTGTTCCAAAGGATTCGTAAGTGCAACGGATCTCGATAACGCATTAAATGGCAGGGGGTCACTCATAAAACATGACGCGTTTAAACTAGGTATGGACTTAGACAACATGCCTAATGAGGTAGCAGTACATGCAATCTTTCCAGCTAGAAGAGGTAATCAAATATATACCACAGCTGGTATCGATGTGAAACAGTTAAAGGTTGTGAATGGTAAGAGAGTATACAACCTACATTACATCAAGCCTGTGCCCACTTTCGATCTTATAGACATGGATTGGATAAGAAATTATGTCCATCAATGGGGCGCTATAACATTAAAGATGTCAGACCTCACCACTGCTAGACGATTCATCGATAGCACCAAAAACATCGTGTCTATGTATAAATATCACAGTGTCTTTGGGTCTAATACCAATCATACTGATTCTGAGTTTTTTAAAATGAGCCCATGCAGTCTGTACGCAACCTTCATAGATATAAATTATTGTGTGCCAATATGGAATCCTAAGAAGGTAGATGGTATGGGGTTGTTAATAACCCTGCGTCATAATGATATACATGCGGGGCACCGATATCTATCAGCATTTGAAACAGCTATAGTAATGACCAATTACCAGGAGAATGTATTCAAGGTAGATGGTTGTAAAGCTAACGATGTTATAATGTTAGGTGGAGGGGCTCATGAAACCATGAAGCAGCTGGTGGACTACGCCAAGAAGTATGAAGAATATAACAGAGGTAAAAAAGGCAAAGCGAAATCTGAGGGTGAGGGGCAACTCAACGTTGAGAGATATATCAAAGCCAGTAAAAAGAAAACAAACTACGGTGGTTACACCAATACTGCTACATATAATTATGTTTCAGGAGAAACATCTTCGGCAACTTATTATAGTACATCGTAAAGGGAGGTTAATATGTGTGGAGTAGTCGGAATTCTTGCATTTGATAATGCGGCGACCAAGGAAGAAGAAAAACTGCGACAGGAATCTATGATATATCTGGGCAGTGAGTTGTTGGAGCAGACTCAAAGCAGAGGTAAGGATGCTACTGGTGTAGCAGCATTGTTTGACAACTGCGACTATATGCTTCAAAAGATGGGCATTCCTGCACAGGAATTCATCGCTCGGTTCGGCGACACTGAGAAGGACTTCGAAGGCTTTCTCAAAATCTGGCGCCGAAAGAAACATCCTGCCAGGATGTTCGTTGGCCACTGTAGGAAATCGTCTGTAGGTAACACCGACGACAATGCTAACAATCATCCCATCAAGGTTGGGGATATCGTGGGTATTCACAATGGTACACTGACCAACCATGAAAAGATATTCAAAAAATTGGACTGTAAAAGGGATGGAAAGGTAGACAGTGAGGCAATCTTCAGGCTGATTCATCATCTGACCAAAAATGGTACAGAGCCATACTCCAAGGAAGTGCTCTTGGAGACATGTAAACGACTGCATGGTACTTATTGCTGTCTAACATTCAGCGGCAACAATCCATATCAAATGGCGGCATTTCGAGATGGCAGGCCTCTAGAGATGGCAATCATCCGGCCATTAAAGCTCGCCATTCTTGCGTCCGACCAAACATTTATAAAGAAAGCCATATATAACTACAACAAAATGGCTCATCTGTATGTCGGCTCAAAAATCTTCAAGCCTTTGAAGAAAGATGATGTTGATATTAAATTCATGGCGGATGATAGTATCTATTTGTTTGACCTGCGGAAAGAAATCACCAAGGATACGGACATCGCCGATCTGTATGAAACTGAAAAGGTTCCTCGTACAGGTAAAGTGTGGGACAATGTCGTTAAGAAAACATACAACAACAATACTGCATCGGCTAAGAACACCAATACAGGTGCAGCATCGACCGCTGCTACTGGAAAAAAAAGCCAAGCCCCTGCGTCATCGGACAACAAACAGTCAACGAAGGATGCAAGCAGTACCAAAGCGTCAGATCAATCATCAACCGTGGGAGGGTCGCAGGACAACAAGGCCCAATCTAATAAAGGCCGTGTTTGGAATAGTACAAAATCTGTTTACGATGTGCCAACCGAAGCTGAGGTAAAAGAGGCAAAAAAAATTGAATCAGTTGAGTTAAACACAGAAACAGGTGAAGTGAAAGCTTCTGTCGGTGATAAGGTTATCAAAGAAGGCGAAGAGCCGAACAAAACTTTCACAGAGGAAAAGACTACCAGCAAGTTCGGTTTGAAGGATGGTACTGAGGATACCATCAACAAAGAACCTACATCCACTGCAAAGATAAATCAAATCAATGTCAAGACAGAGGATAGTGAAATTGAAACTCATGATAAAGAAGTCACAAGCCATTTGAGATCCATTGCAGGTGAAGGAACCTCTCTCGGAAAAACAGAGGTGAATATGAAGACTCCTGATCCAAAAATACTCGAAAGATCTAATGGTTTTGCAAATAACATAGAAAGATTCAGCAACAATATTGATATTTGCAACTTTTTGGAAATTCCTGACAGTACCGCGTTGAAAGACATGCCTCTTCCAGCTTTATTAAATAGGGTACAGAAGAAAATAGCTAGTGAAGCATGGTATAAAGGTTATACCGCCCGTATGATAGAGAGGGGTGATACCGAAGGTACTATCATGGACTACTCTACAAATAGTGCTCGAAGCATGTTCGGTCGTTTACGCAACAAAAAACTGGAGGCTGAGGGTAAAATTAGACAGCTCAAACATCTGGTAAAACTCCTCAGTGAAGCCAGTGGTGTAGGATATGGAGACCTGGAAAGATTTGTATCCAAATCACTTAACAGAGGTGATGAAATAACAGACCACATGCTACTAAGTATATTCAAACCAGGTGATCTCAGGGATAATAAAGTAATGAGAAACTTAGTTAGTATAGTTCAATCCAAGGAGGGTAGATAAATCATGGGAAAAGAAAGTCTTATTCTGGTTAGATCTGAGAAAATGGACACTAACAAGAAAAAGGGACGAAATGAAAACAGCCTTGTTAGAATGAGCCAGGCGGCAAGAGACCATATGGGGTTCAAGGACAACAAGGTGGAGGTATATCCTGATTCAGGTAAAGTTGAGGATAGACTCCACAAGACCAAGCTCTTGACAATATTCAAAGCGTTCTCAGCGGACATTCGTGTTCTTCGAGAGAAGGGCATGACTCCAAATGAGTTGAGACGCGTTGGTTTTGTCACATCTAAAACTTACAACCTGATTGTTGGAGACAACAGTAATTCATGTGAGAATATTTGGGTGGCAGATAATATCAATGATACAATAATTGGAGCTGATCCAGAATTCCTTTTGTTTGATGGCGACAATCCATTCTATGCCAATAGAGATGGTGTATTACCACATTACGGCCCTCTTGGATATGATGGGGCTATGGCGGAAGTAAGACCTGATCCTGCCATTACACCAGATCAACTAGTTAAAAACATCGAACGGGTGTTCAGAGATAAGGATCTTACCAAAGGTATCAAACAATTCAAATGGATGTGTGGTTGTTATTTCAAAGATCACCGTAGAGATTTCCCAATCGGTGGCCATATCCATATTGGTAATCCTGTCAGAATTGCTAAGTTGCCAGGTAATGATCGTGAATACTTCTTTAAAATATTGAACAAGATCATAGATGAGTTGTTGGCATTGCCGATGATTCGTCTAGATGGTGCTGAACTTGGTTCGGCAAGACGTACTAAATGTACCATGGGTAAATATGGGTACTTTGGTGAGTGGAGAGTGTGTAATGGACGGTTAGAACATAGGACTTTAAGTGGTATGTGGTTAAGCCACCCATCATTAGCCAAATGCGTGCTCGGTACAGCAAAAGCGATTATAAATGAAGTATTTAAACTGGTCGCTGAACATAAGTATGCCAAAAAATATATTATTCCAAGTGATTATAGACAATCCAGCCTGTTTCACAGCAATTTTAATAGCTGGGGAGACATCCCACTCACCAGGGACTTGGGTTGTGTTAAAAGCTCTAAGGAAATGACTCGTGTCCTCAATGCATCTAAATGCACTGATATTAGCACCAAATATCTCAGGACGTGGTATAGCGGGATGAAACAACTGACCACATACAAGAAGTATCATAAATATATTGATGCTCTGTATGAGCTCCTGGCACTGCCACCCAAACACTTTTCTAGCTTCGATAAACAAATCCAGAACAACTGGTTGAAGAAGAAGAAATTTCTGGTCGACGTCTGATCGTGGTCGAAATGTTTCTAAATAAATTAAAAAAAATTAGATGGAGGTCTTGACATGAGTAAAGATAATGCTTATATTTGGTTTAGTGGAGCGACAGATGTAACAGGGCAGGCGTTGGCAGAAGCACTAGGTGTGAAGTGTGGGAGGGTTAAACCTAAAAACAAATCAGCCTCTGCGGTCATCGGATGGGGTGCCAAAACGAAAGATTCGGTTAACCTCGGTAAGATTCCGGTCTTGAATCATCCTGACAATATCAGGACAAACAGAAATAAACTGGCTGCCCTGGATGTAATGCAGGACGCCGGCGTAAAGGTACCGAGATACGTACCTATCGGTAGCACAAAAACGGCGCTGGATGCCGGCAACATCACCTTACCTGCCATCGCTCGGAAGAAATATCACCAAGGTGGGAAAGGATTTTGGTTATGCCCGACAAAAATGAGTGTCGACAAGGCTGCGGAGCAGGGTGCGGGATATCTGCAGGAATTGGTCGAAATCAAAACGGAATTCAGACTCCATGTATTCGGGGACAAGGTCATTCATGCAGTAAAAAAGGTAGAAAGGACCCAAGAAGAGGTCAGGGCTGCCTATGTACGCAAGAATCTGGACAAGATGAAACGCTTGGCCGAGAAGAAGGGCGAAGCCTTCGACGAAGGCACCGCAACTTTTATGTTGGAAAGACAGGCGCAACAGTTAGACGGTGCCGATGCGACACTGCGGAACAACATAGGGTGGAAATTCTCCAGGATTACCAAGATCAATAAGGCTCTGGAGGAAGAAGCTATCAAAGCAGTGGCCGCACTCAATCTTCAGTTCGGTGCTGTTGATTGTGTTCTCGATATGGACAACCATCCATGGATTATTGAGGTCAATACTGGCCCCGGCCTGGAAGAAACACCATTCAAGGCGTATGTGAAAGCTTTTGATGAGAAACTCGATGAGCTTCTGGTGCCGAAAAAGGCTGCGGCGAAACCAGTCGCCAAGAAAGAAACCAAAGCAACATCTGCACTGAAGGCCAAGAGGATGGGCTCCGCTGTTGAGAGACTCAAGAGCAAGGGACATCTGATGGCTGAAATGATCGATAGTGTGGAATCTGATGATGAAGCTGAAGTCCTGGATAAAGTATTTAACAGGATGTTTGGTGGGAAGTAAGTATTATGGGTGAATTTTACACATCATTATCTACTGATGAGATGTCTGTTCAAATAGCATCTCTGGTAAACCAGTATAACAGATGGTATGTTAAACACACACCTTTCGCCATTAAAAACAGTGCAGCCAGCTATGTGGTAGAGATAGAGGGCTCCAGAGTAGTTGGCTGTGCTGGTTTTCTCAAAGAGTTTAAAAATTTGAGTAAAATAATGCATGTGTGTGTTATACCTGAGCGGCGGTGCTGTGGTATAGCTAAGCGGCTGGTAAATCTGGCGGTTAATATGTGTAATACTCAACATGTATACATGACTATAAGGGATGATAATACACCAAGCCTACGTATGGCTATGAGTTTGGGATTCAACGCAATAGGACGTAAGTGGTCTAGAGATCACTACGTAATAACAATGGGGAGGGAATTGAGCCATGTCTAAAGGACAGCACGCATTAAAATATGTATATCTGGAATTGATCAGCACCACTGACAGTAAATTTGACGTAGTGCGTGGTCTCTTCAGCGGTATAACTACTAAGGAAGAGAAAGATCCGAAGAAAGAGGCGGATGAATTCTATATCCTGTATTATGAGAAAGCCGGTGCTACATCCACAAGCAAGGCTCAGCCGGTAACTTCCCTCTACAATACCAAATACTATGATGTTATGCATATCGAAGCCTTAAAGAATGATGTCAAAGAGCTTATCTTCTTCACAAAAGAAGATGATGATCAGGAAAAAGCTCACAAGAAACTCATCAAGCTTCTCGAGGAAATGAGAGAAGATGAGAGGATGTATAAAAATGATGAGGATATTATAGACGTGGCTGCTTATACAGATATACCGTCTGATAAAGTTTCAACAGAGGAGAAGAAGAAAGACACCTCTACGAGAACAAATCGGCGGAATACTTCAGCAGCATGTGGGTACAATCATACTAGTGGTTATAATCAGGGATATAACCATAACACTGGTTATAACTATCAAAAGAAAGAGCCTGAAATGACAGTATTAAAGAGGAGCTCTGGTAAAAAACCGACCAAAGAGGCATTGGAAACGATGCAGGCAAAGATAGATGAGATCATGGGTGGGACATATGTACCGGAGTTGCCTGAACTTCCAGTTGATGATGAACCGGAAGATGATAAAACTGATGCGCAAGAAGATGATTACGCGGGTCATTATATGATGTAGAGAGGTAATACATGAAGATTATTGGCCATGAGAATACAAAAGAACAAATAAAGATAGCGTCGCTAGCTGCGGAGAAACGAAACAAAGCGCTACCTCATATTTTATTCTCTGGTGCTGCTGGTTGTGGTAAGACCAGCATGGCTAAATATGTGGCTTCTCATCGCAATGTGAAGATTGTATCGGCGGTTCCTAAAAATCTTAAAGATTACAACTCAATTATAAAAGTGCTCGAACGTTTAGACCATAACAATTATAGTCCAATGGGCGACAGACTAGGGCCTATAAGACCAAGTGTGTTGTTCCTTGACGAAATTCACCAGCTGCCTTTATATGGTCAAGAATTATTAGGTGTAGCTATGGAGAATTACACGATAGAGGCCAGAGTACCTGGGCAGGTACATTGGACTCCATACTTCACCCTCATTGGCGCTACAACTGATGATGGTAAGTTATCTAAACCGTTCAGAGACAGGTTTAAACTGAGATTTGTTTTCGAACCGTATTCAGAAGATGAGATAGTAGATATCATTACAGCGAAAGCAAACACATCTAAGATACCTATTACTTATGATTCTGTAAAAGCCATCGCCAGAAGAAGTAGAGGTGTACCAAGGCTAGCTGTTGGATTTCTCGGAAGAACAAGAGATATGGCTATAGCTAGAGGTGAAAAGTTTGTAGGGCTACATGCAGTCGAATTAGTTTTTAAACAACTTGGTATTGATGAAAATGGATTCACTCAGATAGAGATGAAGATACTCAAAGCACTGTATGAATCCGATGGACCACTTGGATTGGATAACTTATCCATAGTGGTTAATGAAGCACCAAAAACTATTTTGACATCTATTGAACCATTCCTGATTCAGAAAGGTCTTATTCAAAGAAGTGGAAAGGGTAGGATACTTTCTAAAAAGGGTGAAGACTACCTCATGGAATCAGGTTATCTTGGTAAGAAGAAATCCAAGATGACGATAGAAGTTGGATATGAGAGGAAATAATGCCATTCAGGAGCACACCAGTAAAATGGAAAGAAGCAGACGATGATGATGGTAGATACAAAAACGTTGGTGGTTTTAAGTACGACCTCATCAAGAAATCTGTTGTCTATACCAAAGAAGAGATGCCAAAATTCTTTTTGGCTGATACTTCTGAAGAGGCGGAGACATTGTACAAGGAATATGATAGACTTCTTAATAATATGTCTTCATCATATGCTAAAGCCACTGGTGTATCCAAAAGTGATCTATTTGGTGAGGCTTTAATAGGTCTCAGTAGAGCCAAACGAGACTGGGATCCAAATAAGAGTGATAGTTTTAGAAATTATGCTATCTTTCGTATTAAAGATTCATTGAATGAATTTGTAAGAAAAAACTCACTAACAGTGCATGTGCCGTCCTATATAAGAAAAGCACACCAACAGGTGGCGCGTTTTAAAAGGCTGTTAGATGTTTATAATCTTGGTTATGAGGTTCTTTATGACGCCTCGATAAACGATAATGTACCAAAGGAAATAACGGAAAAAATAGAGAGCCTTATAACCAAATTAACTCATGCTGCAGAGAGAGCACATATTACCTATGAAGATTTTATCGATAGGGTAGAACATATACCCACAGTATCAGTAGATGATCTTATTGGGCCATCAGTAGAAGAGGTGCTCAGAGAAAACGAACGTATGGAGGCAGCATTAATAGTAGATAAAATAGTAGAATATATGGATGATGAAGAACTATCCATTGCCGAAGGTATCATGGAAGGTAAAACATATAGGGAGATATCAGAGGAGTTAGGTAAACCACCTCACTGGTCTCACTATAAAATTAAACGATTTAGAGACCGATTACTAAAGGTAATGGAGGCAGAGATTCATGAAAAGTGATGCTGTAAGACGATTAGTTATGGAGGGTTCCAGTCTTCTAGAACGTATGGAAGAGGACATGCCTCCAGAGTATTTCAAATGGATCGTAGAGTTTGAGACATTTGAAGAGGCGTTGAATGATGTTAAAGAAGAATTAAAGAAGGAGGTGATATGATTGAAGACTTTACAAGTGTTACAACGGCTTCAGAATGAGACTAAAGCCGAAGTGTACCTTGTTGGGGGTTATGTAAGAGACCTCTTACGAAAGAAAAAGAACGATGATCTAGATGTAGTTGTTCGTAAGCTGACTTTGAAAGACATAAGGAAGTTCCTTAAGAAACATGGGTCAGTAAAGGTTGTTAGGTTGTCCAGTAAGGGCAATGCGGCTACTATATCTATGGTATATTTCAGAGCTAAAGGCGACAAGCAAGAAGCTCAGATTACCCAGCCTCGTCGGGGCAAAAGACAGATACCTGATTCAAGGAATTCTCTAAAGCAGGATTGTCAATACAGAGACTTCCGTATCAACGCACTGTACCTACCTGTAGATTATAAATCACGTAACGATGTGATAGATATAACAGGTGGTAAAGTTGATATTATGAATCGTACTATCAATACTAATGGATCTGCAGTTGACAGGTTCAAGGAATCACCAGTACGCATGTTGAGAGCCGTTACATTGGCTGCCTCAACAGGTTATACTTTATCAGAAGAAATACTGGGTGTGATTCCTCATATGGTAGATCTGTTAGAAACTATACCGTTTGAGAACATACGAGACCATCTTAACAAGGTGCTACTCAGTAAGAAACCATCTAAATCCTTTAAACTGATGAACAGACTCAACATGCTTGGCTATGTACTGCCTGAGCTGGAGAGATGTATCGGGGTGAAACAGGATAGACGATATCATAAGTATGATGTGTTTACGCATAGCATTTATGCCTGTGATAATGCAGAGCTTGATTTAAACATTAGGTTGGCTGCATTACTACATGATATTGGTAAACCTGATACTCGGAAGTTTATTGGAGATAGAATAACATTTCATAAACATGAATCAGTAGGAGCAAGTCTTACTAAGATCGCACTAACACGGTTGAAGTATGACAATGCTACTATTACTGCTGTTGGTAAACTAGTACAACTACATATGTACCATTACACCAGTGATGTATACAAGTGTACAGCAGAGGATTGCAAGTGGGCTCGTCCTGTAAGTGCCTTTCCAGAGGGACTTAAGGATGATGTATGTCCTATATGTAATTCCGCTGTAGAAGTGGCTAGTGGTTGGACTGACAATGCCGTACGTAGATTCATAAAGAAAGCTAAGATCAATGATGACAACATTGATGATCTCGGCAATATTCCTCTGTTCCGTTTGAGACAGGCAGAGAGGCTAGGTAATGGGTTGAAAACCACTGCCGTAACGGAAAAACAGAAGGACTTTGAGGAGAGAATAAAGACTGTCTATGAGCGCGGAGCAAGTCTTGAAATTAAGGACTTAGATATTGATGGTAATATCATTATGTCTACGTTCCAGCTTAAACCATCTCAGAAGGTGGGGGATATCCTTAATTACATCCTCGATAAGGCAAGAGAAAACAAACAGCTTAACAACAGGCTCAGTTTGTTGAAATTAGCAACTGAATATCTTTACCAGGAGTCAGTCAAATGAAACCTACAGGTAAGTTTAGATTCAGACAGAGTAAGTTTGGATACAAACTAATACTTCAGATGGAATGGCTGTGCCATAGATATGATGGTAGTGATGGGCTACATGAATCATTGGAATGGCATGATGCCAAGATATCTGACTTACTTGTAGTTAATAAGTTAGAAGACTTCGCTAAATTTATACACCTCAAATAAAGCATGTTGGGTTCGTACAAGGATGGTGGGTGGATGGGATGTTTATTAACCAACTATACTTTCGGAGGTGTTTAACATATTGTGTGAGGGTTACAATTCGACGGTAATCACTTAGTAACATCAAATTTATGCGGCACACCGTCGCCTGATGCGAAAAGGTTAACTGGACAACGTGACCCATGCCTGGTCTGTAGTATATATCAGGACAATAATACAATCAGTACTAAGCGACAAAAATTGTGGGCGCGTGGGCCCAGCGCCCTTGGATACAAAATGTGCCTTGTCGTGTTGGTAGTGTGTTTCTGAGTGCGCACCCGTCTACCGCTGGGTAGAGTGCAAACAAAACCAAACATCAGGTAACCCTGGTGGAAACATGGGACTTTAGTATTGAAAGAAGTGGGGTTCGAATCCCTGCCAGATTATAGGACACACAAACCGAGAGGTGTGACAGAGCAGACCGTGGGCCTAATCAAGTATTCGTCTCCAATGAATTCTTGAGCCTGTGGACGTCAGTTCTCGAGAATGGGTCACAATGGCAGCACCTTAAGCTCAGCCATAGGGTTCAACTCCCTGCCTCTCTCAAGAAATATCTTCCTTAGATATGCTCGGGTAGAAACCCCTAAGCTAAGTCTAAGGAGAACACTCCCTCTGGAGCAGAGATGACAAGACTCTGTTATGAAAGAGTGAGTCGAAATGTTCTTTCTCAAGCTGGTACACTGAGTTTATATACCGGACCATCGGGACGTAACAATCGAAAACCAAAGTAGCGAAAACGTTATTAAGCACTTGCGCTGAACCCCGAAGTAGCGAAACAGCCAGTACGATTACACGCCGCCGTATATCCTATGGAATAAGCCTTTAAGTATTAGTGAAAGAGCGTAGGAACGTGTGGGTTGGGGTGGGCTGAGTTTTAGAGCCTTGTTCTCGGTAAAAAACAAGGCTAACAAGGTACCACAATTAGTACCGATGCAAGATCTCCTTCTATTTAAAGGTAGACGAGAAACTCGCACTCGTCTACCACAACTATATTTCTAATAAATATATTAGAAATGGGGAAGTTTACAGCGCAACTATATATCAACATTCGGTTGGAGACTTTCCGTTTATACGGAAACGGGTTCAGCTGTACCCGTTATTGAACTTTCCCGAACCCAGATAAGTACTATGTGATTATTGCTGTTCGTTAAATCTTGACCTTAGTTTTATCTGCTTATGCGAAAGCAGAACATGCGATGTAGCTGGCAAATGATAACGTCGCAGTACAGGTTGGGGGTTGATTACATACTCAGCTCTAATCACTATGTGCTTATCACAAGACGTAAGACATGGTCTAATACACTTCAATTAGGAAAAATTATGAATGATTTTGATGATACCGGATCGGCAGGAGAATTTTCCTATGTGTTTGAAGATGAAGATAGCTTTCTAGATAATGCTGAAGAACTTTTATTTGATGAATATTATGCTGGAGAGGAAGAAGAACCAGTAGGTAGATCAATGATGGAAGACCCAGAAATAGCTGAGGGGTTTGACGCAGTTTCACTCGGCATGGGATTAAGTCTTGGCGCTGAGTTAGCAGCTGAAGAAAGACAAAAAGCTGAATTACTCAACCGTCTTAATGAAATAAAAGTTCCTATTGACATTGATGAAAACACAGACAAGGAGAATATAGCGAAAGCTCAGCAACTTACTTCATTACATAGTGGGAAGACTACTAAGTATCGTAAGACTGAGTTTGATAAATTTCTAGATGACATTTATTCTGGTCGGAAGAGCCTATGGGATGATTAAGGAGCTGATATGGCAAAAATATGTCTGATATCCAAAAAAGGCTCTAAGGCTGCTAAAAAGATACGGCAGAACACAAGTCTTACTATATATAAGAAAGGAGCAAATCCTGATTTTATAGTTAACTATGGTTTGGCAGGTGATAGGTTAGATTCATTCTTCCGTAGAAACCCAAAGGCCAGAAGAGTTAAATGTATCAATCACAGTATAGGGTGTAATAAATACAGAGCAGTTAAGGACGCTGAGAAGGCTGATATTAGAACACCTGAAACATATCTATCTATACCTAGAGGCGGTAAGATTAAGAACTTTATCGTTAAGAAGTTTCACTCAATAGGTGGTATAGGTATAGCGAAAGCAAAAGATCGCAGTAAACAAGTTGGGAAGTACTACCAAGAATACATAAACAATAGACGGTACGAACTTAGAGTTCATGCTTTCTCTTGGATGGATAATTGGCGTGTACAAAAACGTCTTGGTAAACCAGATACAATAGCATGGAATTATAAAAATGGTGGTTACTTTTCTAACGTACGAAATCCTCAATCATTCTCTGTCTTTAAAGAGGCGATTGATATGGCAAAGAAGGTTCTCGAAGTACGTAGGATGTCATTTGGAGCCGTTGATTTCATAGTAGATAATAGATTACGTGTTTACTTTATTGAAATTAATTCGGCGCCAGGATTTGAGAACTTAAGTGAAGAGATTTACATAGATGCCTTCGATAGATTAAGTAAACTAAAGGTATCGAAGATTAGAAAACTTTTGTAGCGGATCTATATATCTAGAAGAGACAGGCTTCTAGTAAAAGATCCGAAGGTCTGAGTAGGCATAAGTCGCGGACTTCCCCGAAAAGACTTTACAAATGGTTTCCGAGGTGTATCATCCTTGGGTCAAGTGGTGGACTTAAACTAATAGATAATGATCCACATTACTTAGTCCCCTATAGGATATTACACCAACGAGACCAAGGACGAGTGGGAAGTGGGTGGGACGTGCTCAGGAGTATGAACCTATGCTCCTGAGTACAAAAGAGAGGTAAAAAATGTCAAGAATATTAGTATTTCCAGGCAACTTTGACCCAATATGTGCACATCATATGTCAGTGGTGTCAGAGGTAATGATGTTGGCGAACAAAGGTGAGATAGGAAACGGGCATTGGAAGCCAGCACATCTTCAGACAACATACGTACCGTTTGATGCAGCCTGGATTCTGCCTTACAACAAAGAGCCATTTGGATTACGTGAACTAGCACCCATAGCTGATCGAATCGAGATGATAGAGTTAGCAATAAAAGACTGCGACATGGGTGATTATATTCAGGTGTCTGATTTCGAAGAGTTCTTTAACATTAAATGTGGAAGAACAAAAGCATTACTTAGGTTTGCAAAATTCTACAAACAAAATGATTTAGTCTTCTTGTTAGGTAAAGATGAAGCTGTGAATCTTAGGTTGTGGAGAAACAGTCGTAAACTCACAAGGAATTTATCATTCATAACGGTTTCTAGGAGAGACTTTTCAAGAGGGCTCAAACCAGATAACAAAAAGAGTTATTATTATAGACGTATGAGTGATTGGTATGCCTTTGGTTATAATAGTAATCATAAATACATAAGCCAGAACATTGCTGGTAACAATATGTTTGGTAAAAGTATTCGAGAACATCTGTCAGCAGGTGGGGATCGTAGACGTCAAATGATGCATGACCCAGTGGTACTAACGGAATCTGTATCTGACTATATAAAAGAACATAAACTATATATAAACGGAGATGAACCTAATGAGCAAGCTGTATCTTAAAGGCGACACACATATATACTACTACTGCAGAGACCCACAATTCGCTCTGGTGCACAATTATCCAAGAACAAAGAAAGGTAAACCAGTTGGTGTAAAAGCCGGTTGGACAACCTGTAGGGAATCACTTATATATAATTTTGCCCGATTTGCATTTGAAAAAAGACCGACACTAAGAATAAATCGTGGTCGTCTCGAAATTATGGTAGCATTTATGTCGGCTACTAGAAAAGGCATGCCTTCTACTGCTCAACAGAGACGTCAGATCAATGATTATGTTAAGAGAGGACTTAGGATCATAAACCACTTTGAGAAACGGGTTGGTTGGCCATTAACAAATATAAAGACAGTTGAATTAGATAGTAAGGATAAAATGATATTCCTACTGAGCGGTTCCCCACGTTGGATGCGTAACACTTTTTTGTTGTCTACCTATCTTCTGATGTTTAGGGCTGGCAGGTCTCCACACATGACTGGTTGGCGTACACATAAAGAACTGATGGCCAAGCTAAGAGCATACACGGGTAAGGATGCAAGTGCTATAAAAATTACACATAACAAGTGGGAGATACTTCTCAAACATAGGGACACACTCAACGGCGACAGACTTGTTAAAGATAATTTCAATCCTAAAAAGATTTTTGCAAGAGGTCATACCCACGACAGTGTAGGAATAGAAGGGATATCTAGACTGTGTAAAGGATCCACTAATGATTGGGTGTTTCTCAACAGATTTGCTAAGGCATGTAAGAAGGAAGGCTTACGTCTTACAGTACCTAAGAACAAACAAATGACTGGGGTGTAGTTCAGTTGGCAGAACGCTGGCCTTTGAAGCCAGTCGTCGTTGGTTCAAGTCCAACCACCCCATAAGAGGGTTGCCATGGTCGAGGAAGTAAAAGGTATAATACATAGGGTCGATGATAGATACGGCCAGTATGAGCTAACCACAACAGATGGTTATGTTTGTATGTATATGTTTGATACACTCAAATATGAATATTTTAAACCAGACGAAGTGTCTGAATTGGAGTGATAAAATGAGAGAAGAATTAGATAAAAAATTAGTAGCAACTTATCCCAATCTATACAAACAGCGTAACATGTCTATGCAACAAACAGCTATGTGCTGGGGATTCAGTTGTGGTGATGGTTGGTACGACATCATCAATGAACTCAGTGCTAAGCTTGAACCGTTGGGTGCTGTGGCAGTACAAGTGAAAGAAAAATTCGGCGGCTTGCGGTTCTATATCGAAGGTATAGACAAAAGTGTGTCTGAAGAAGTTTATGCTGCCATCAGTGAAGCAGAAGGCAAGTCCTATAAGACTTGTGAATCCTGTGGTGAGCCTGGTGAACTGAAAGGACAGGGTTGGGTAATAACCATGTGCAACAAGTGTTGGGATAAAAGGATGTCCAACCTTGAAGTGAAAAACTCAGATAAAACTGTCGGTGAGATACTCGGTATGCTACCATCAATGAAAGATGTAAAGGAATAGCATGGCTAACTGGGGCATGAAACTAATAAGTAAACTGGGACTCTCAGTGTGGGACAAGAACCACACCCAAGAGTTCCGGTATACTAATATCCCTAGTCGCGGGTCGTTGTTACTAGTGGATGACATCACTAAAGAAATAGTGATATCAGACGTTGCTTTTGGTTGTCATTGGAATTTTCCTGGTTTATATCATGTTTGGAAGTATGAAGAAAAGAAACCTAAGATTAAATAGTTTATATTTGATTTTAGGTTTTATATTGTTTTTATTTTTAAAAATTTTTTCAGCAGCAGCCGCCTATAGAACCGGCTTCCGTTTTAAACCCCCGACTTTTTTAGAAAACAAAAAGCCCCCGGCGAACCGAGGGCTTGTTGTAATTTTAAATGTATACTACTTACGCTGTATAAGTAATGTTAACCCAGTTGCTGGATTGTACATTATACAAGAATGTAATAGTGAAAACTCCGCCAGGTACGGCTACAGTACAATCATAGGTCGCGCCAATACGTTGTTTAACACCATTAACAAAGATCTGTAAGTCATCAGGCACAGCACTAAAACCAGAGCCATAAGTCCATGAGGTATCAGATACATAAGTACCATCAACATCATAATGGGTGTGCACAGCACCAGCAGCAGCTTCTACAGCATCCCAAACAGCACCAGCAGTAGGAATCTGTGAGTCAGTAGAGCCGGAGACCACTGTAGTAGTAATCTCATTGACCGCTCCACCTGTTCCCAGATTAATAGATGGTGTAAATAATGTATCAGAACTGTAGTAGAAGTTATTATTATCTGTAACTCCACTAGCAGTAGTAAACAATACATTATTAGCAGTGTATGTTCCAATCTCAACATCTGTCAACTCAATGAACTCACTGGTTAGACCAGCAAGTAAGTTGTCAACTTCTGTCTCAGTATAATATCTATCATCATGTGTATGAACTAAAGCAGCGTAATCACTGTCATGGTTATGGCCAACAGGTGAATAGACACCGTCATGGTTATGAGTATCAGATGCATATGGATGGCTATGACCAACAGTCAGATAGTCAGCGTAGGTTAAGTGGTAATATTCACCAACCACTCCACCCTGTAAACCATCCAAAAGATTATGTGTAATGCTTCCAGAACCAGTAGTTATATCCTGAATCTCATCATAAATCAACTTAGCAGTGGCTAACTGATCATCAGTTGAAGCTGCACTTAAACTACCAGTAGAAGCAACAATCTCATTAACTGTAGCACCAGTCTTCAGATTTAAACCATCAGCTGTAATACGCATCTCAGAAGTATTAGCAACCTCAAAATCAATCCAATTAGAAGTCTGATTAACTGTTATATTTTCAGCAGTAGACAGACCAAGTCTCTGTGTATTAGCTGTTGTCTGGAAATAACTAGTCACACCAATCATGAAATCCATTATATTGGTAGAACTATCAACATAAAGTTGAGCATTGGTGTAATTAGTGACATCACCAATAGCAAACCAATCATCAGCCACATACATAGTATCATAACCATTAGTGGTCATGTAGAACTCACCAGTACCACTATTTACTGTTATATAAGTAGTACCAGCAGTATCGAACCTCTTCTCTGTATCATTCCACCATGGAACTCTAGTATCAACTGGGTTGTCCTCACGAGTAGCAACAGCCTGTAAGGTGCCAGAAACACCAACACGGAATGTATCAGTAGGTTCATCAAATACGAAGTAATAATCAGCCTGTGTTCCACGATCAACCTGTAAACCAGCCTGACCAGCGGTTACACCAGCGCCAACTTCTCCATAATTGACATGAATAATATTATCAGCTACCTGAACGGTCTCAACATCAGTGTAGAATAATGTACCAGTTACCGTTAAGTCTCCACCAACAGTCATATCACCTGGTGTGTAGACAGGTAAGCCCATGTATTCCTGACGCGGTTGGATACGATCGTAAGGTGTATCAACAACTTCCCAAGCAATCGCTCCACTAGAACCGAACAGATAATCATCAACAGCACCAGCAGTAACCAATTGGCTATCTGTTGGGCTAGTAATGGTAGTAACAATCTCATCAACAGTCTGCCCACCAAAATCGAAAGTGCCAGAAACAGAAACGTTGCCGGCTGCATCAATATTGGTTGTAGCAAATGTATCAGTAGAAGGGTTGTATGTCAGATCAGTATCATCAATAACTGCTGAACTTGATTCAAATAAAATTCTATTCTCTGTAAATGATGCTATTGTATCATCAAGGCTTAAGAAGTCAACATCTCCTACAGTATTATCAACATAAGTCTTAACAGCTTTCTCTGTGGGTACTGCGTCGTCGGAATTACCACTCAACGTAGTATCAGTAGAGAACTCATTAATGGCTGTGTCATGAGGTGTAAGAGCAGAAAGTCTAAATTTCTGACTGTTATCAAATTCACCAGCGTAGGTCGAGTTGGTATTGAATACAACACTACCAAGAGCGCCAGTGTTTTCGACATACATATGTAAGGTTTCAAAGTATACAGCACCTTCATCACTATAACCATATTGTGCTTTATACCCCTCATCCATACGGGTATCACCAGCGAACTCAGTTTCACCTTCAATATAATTCTTCTCGGCACCATCAATGTATAGACCCCATGCAGTACCAGATAAGGTTGCGTCACCATCATAATTACCATAATACATGTAAAGATTACCAGTAATATCTGTGGTATTACGTGTAGTTATTTCAATATACTCACCATATACATTACCCATATTAGCAGATGAACCTGCATCTATAGTATTAAGTATACCATAAACATCATCAACCTTACCAGATCCTTGAACGCGCGTCAAAACTTCAGCACCTTCTAACCCAACAATTGGTTCTGTAGCATTATATTGTCTGGATAATATTGACGCACCAACAACCCAATCAACATGAGCTCCAGTACGAACATCTGCCATAATATTAGCACCATAGAGAGAACCATAATAACCAGAACCATTGGTTATACTGTATAAATAAGCGCCATATACATCAACAGCTTCACCATCAGTTGTAGCACCAGCTACATTGACGAAAGCATCAATGGATTCATAATCAGCGTAAACAGGTTGAGGTGTTGCATTAGACATCGAAATTTCAAACGCGTAGTAAGAATCCTCACCAACAGTTTGGCTGTCTAAATCAAGTTTTAATGCACCACCATAACCAGTATTGGTTATTGTTACAAGATCTTCATCCACATCAAATGATGGGTTCCTAATCTTCATAACTTCAACATCATTGAGTTTAGTCTCAACATATGGTGACACGCCAGATACAGATGTATCTATTACGGTTACACTAGAATCAGCCTGATAGATTTTATTCTTATCGCCGGCTGCATTCTGGTCTATAGTCTCAAGAGCTTTCTGAACAGTATCATCACTAGAAGTGAGAATACCACTAAATGTAGTATAGTCAGCGGATATAGATGAAGCTGGATGTTGATTAGTCTTATCTCTACCAGTTAAATTAGCATGGTCAGATACAGACTGAGGAAGTGGAGTTAAACCAGAGTATCTCCAATCAACATAATCCTCAGCATCAGCTGTTCCTCTAATTTTACATTTATGTGTAGTAGTATACCCAGAAGCGCACTGATAAATTACAGTACCAAGGGGTACGAATTCAACGAAAGGCAACCCTGTAAGTACAAGATTGTTTATTTCTTCAGTAGCGCCTTCTCTCGCCGAAGCAAGATCGATATATTCAGCTTGACCCTGTACAACTATGATTGGATAGGTAATGTCATTAGTAGCAAACACATGAACTAGTGTAAGATCATCACCAGCGCCATTGACTTCAGTCTGCTGCCAAGTAGAACCTGTCCATTCATTATAGTTTAGATAAGTACCACCTGGTTTATATGGAAAGTTATCTGGTGTATCCATACGCCAATCACCATTAGCACCACTCTTGTAAAATACAGGGAGTTGTGCAGGTTTGGCTTGGGTGGCTATAGTATGAAGTAAATCTTCATCTCTAATATGCCCAGAAGCTACACCAAATTGTGTCTGGTTATCATTATTACCAGCGGCGTTGGCTAAAATATCAGTCAAAGCCAGGCCGTCCACATATGTGGTACCAAGTGACTCATGTAAATAAGCATGTGTTTGACCATCCATTGTGATACCATGACGCTCATCACCAATATAAACGGCGGTATTGTTCGTAGCATCCCAATAAACGGCAGCAACATATGCTTTATTATAAATTAAATCATAACTAAATGTGGTAGTATGTGTTAACGAACCACCATCATAATAGAAATAATGCATACCTTCTGTATCTGTAAGAGCCAAAGAATCTGCACCATTTTTAGTGTATTTCTGGCCGACTATATAATAGTCATACTCTGTACCACTAATGGTCAGAGTCATAGTACCATCATCAAAAGTTAGCGCGGAATCGGTTGTATTAATAAATCCAGAAGGTTCTTGGGTGTCTTCAAATAATTCAACTAAACTATCAACACCAGAAGTTGTTGCACCCAAACCATCTTCAACAGTGTCACCAACGTAAGTATAAAACACACCCCAAAGAGGTGTAGTCTTACCATTGGTGCCTGGGTCGTCGTCAAAATAAACTAAACCAGCGGATGCGTCATACTCCCAGTTAAAAGCGCCTTCTGAAGGAAGAATTTCGGACAGCATATCAGGAGCTGTGCCTAACCCATTATCTTCAAACAGACGGAGTTTATACTGAGTTTCAGCATAACGTTGCCACTGAGTCAATCGAATAGAACCTCGACTAGAGTGGCCCGCAGTAGTACAGTTATCTTCTGTAGCGTACCAGGCTTTATTATTATTAACAGTCGGATCGGCTGTTAATTTTACAGTATGTTCTTCAATCAAACCAGCAGAAATACCATCAGCTACTAAAGAGCCGTGTGTGCCAACAACATCAACAGCAGGAATCTGGGAAGCAATAACCTGATGGGGGTTAGCTAAAGCATTACCTTCATTAGTTACTCCCTTCGCTGTCGAAGTAAACCCTACGTTGGCGATATGCTTGGTTTGGATACTTTCTCTATATGTATCATCAAAAGCCATTAGTCATACCTCCTTATAACGTAGGACTAAACGTGATGCCGGCAAGTGCAGTCACGTTAGCTGAGTATTTGATTCTCATGATAATTCTATTGCCATAAGAAACAGAGCTGGTAGTTCCAAAACTAAATGCGACGCTGGAACCAGAGGAACCAGAGCCCAGACAACCATTACCACCGAAAGTGGTCTGGTCTACACCAAGATCCTGCCATACATTGGTATTACTATTACCATAATCAGTACAGTTAGGATATCTAAGATGAACTTCTACATTGGCTCCCTGGATTGTGCTTACCGCATTAGACCAACCACTAAATGTGATTGTTCCAGAAGTAAATGCAGCAGTCGCAAGGAATACACGATAATAATAGAAGTTTCCAGAGGCACCTGAATAATCAGGTCCTACTGGATAATAACCAGTGGAGTGATTGACTGTGGGGTACTTCAAGGTTCCGTTGTAAACAACGAGACCGTCATAGGCGCCACTGATGGTTGTAACATCATCAGAAGAATCCCAATTACTATCCCCTTCGTCAACGCCGGTGTCTGTAAAATCTTCATCACCTAACATACGATATTGTTCATCGTCGAAAGGTTCTGATGTATCTGTACTAGTATTACCATAAGTATCTATGCGATAGGTGCCTGCAGTTGAATTAGTTGAAGTAGCAGAAGTAAATGGATTTCTATAAGTAGCAGTCGCTCTTACATCCATATCTCTATAATTTCCACCACCAACTGTTGCTGTTGCGGCATAACCATCTTCACCAGCTATAGTGTCTGTAATTGCTAGCGGTGTGGAAAATCCTATCTGAGCTAAACTTGGGGTAACACTTGTTTCATTAAATTGTTCAAGATTTAATGTCATCGGGTTAGTAATGTAGCCTCTATCAAAGAGTGTATTACTGTTGGTACCCGAAACAGTAAAAGTAGAATTTGTTGTGTAATAAGGTATACCACTAAGATATTTGGTTGTCGCACTCAACGGAGAAACTGTTGGTGCAGCAGCAGATATCGTTTGTGCTGTGGTATCTACCCAGAATTCTGAGTAGGTGTAATTCTGATTTGACCCACCACCAGTATGTGCTACATAAATCTGACCTTGATACCCTGCAGGAAGGGTCAGGGTTGCACTCATACTAGCAATTTGATACGGTGGCCAAAAACTAGGATAACTATCGACTGTAGTGTTCATACATCTACGATTTGTGAGGTTAATAATGTCTGTTCCTGTATTAGAAGCGGTGTAACCTGGATTATCTCCAACGTCAGCCTCCTCTTCTTCATAAGAACAACCATCACTAGTCCAAGCCGCAGCAAGATCCAGTTCACCAACAACGATACCGTCACTGTAAATTCTAATGACTCCAGAGTCTGCAGGATAAAAACCGCCCGTGATCGCAATAGCCATAGAGTTGTCGTCAGTAAATTGCATACTGTCGCCAGCACTAGCACTAGAGGAACCTTCGGCGGTATACTCCCCAGCAGGAGCTCCAGAACTAACATACCCAGTTTGGTTAATATCACTGATGGAGAATGACACAGTCCCAGGTCTATCGGCATATTGGCCGGTCTCACCGATGTAGTTGGGACGTTTCGGGATAAGATAAGCCATGTTCTTTAAATCAGTATCAGGCTCATCATACCACTTGTCTTCACCAATAACGAGGTCAAACATTTTCCTTAGATAGTTAAGATCGTCTTCTAAATTCTGATAATAATGTCGTTTATAAGCTACTGTGTCAGACGCAGTAGGTGTGGGCGTAACAGCAGCAGTAAATGCTCCTGAACCAGATGTTACTGTATAAGTACCAGCAGCATCTCCACTATCAATAACGATAAAATTATTTTGCTCAGATTTTTCAAACGCATTAGAAGAGTCAGTGACTATGTTCGATCCAGAAACTACAGCTAAGGTGCCCGTCAAGTAATCACGACCACAGGTTTCAGCCAAAGCGCGAACCATCTCGTCATCTTTGAAATCAACTGTGCCACGAACTTGATTTAATTGGTTAAACAAACTTCGTTTTGGCATTAGTCTCTTACTCCTTCCATAAATTAGTTGCAACTAAGAGGTCGTCGGCTACCCCTCATTTACTAAGAGGTTAGTTTATTTAATTTTTTTATAAAAAAAGACCGACTCCTTACGGAACCGGCCTCTCTTTTTAACCCCTGACTTTTTATGAAAGATTACTCGTCTATTTTGAACTCACAACCATCCTCCCCTACCCTAAATGTAGCGAAATAAACCTCTCCTTTGTTAACTAATTCCCTTATTCTTTTCTGACTTTTACTTAACTTTGATTTACCTGTCTTAATTTCTATAAAAACTATCTTCCCTGTATTCAAATTAAATGATACACCATCACATGGGTTGCCTAAAAATCTAAAATTATTTGGGTTGTATGGCCAGTCCTTAACGAATGGTGCTAAGTTCTCACCAATCTTCCCTAACCTAACCTCAGAACTCTTTTTCTGACTAGCTATTCTATCAAGGTGTGCTTGTATTTCTATACATCTCTGTTCTGATAATTTATTCTTTTTATACAGCCAATGTATTGATTTACCAGCTATTAATAGTAATAGTATAAGTATACCTATAATTAATTCCACAAATTATTCCTTTTCTTCTTTCCCTGCTTCCTTCTTAGCCTCCCCATAGTCCACACGCTTCTGGTATATGCCCTCCAATTCCTTAGACAAAGCTACCTTTATCTTTTTAAGGTCTCCTAAACGCATATAGACGGCATCTAATTGTCCATCATCCACCAGTCCATTAATAGTGTTCTCTATAATCTCTAATGGATTCAGCTTAGTATCACTCTGTTGTGATATGGATCTACTAGTTGCCTCAACATGATCGGCTATCATAAGGACAGCAGATTCTACACAGGAAGGTGCCTGACTCTTATACCTATAGGCATCTTGGTCATCACTTCCTGATTTAGCAAAAAAATATTTTACTACGTTAGTCCCATGATGTTGGGTGGCTATCTCTATAATTTCACGTGGAAAATTAGGATCATTCAATAATATCAGCGCTGTATCAGATACATGTCTAGTTATATATTGATAGCTAATTTCTGGGTGCAAAACATCATGTGGATTTTCATCCTCTAACTGGTTCTCCGTAAAAAATTTAGGATTAAAGGTCTTACCTATGTCATGATATAGCGCGGCGACCTTCATCTTATCTACATCTAATTCCAAAGCCAAACTAATTGTTTCAACCATAGCCATTACAGCTTGGGCGTGCTTATAAGTACCTGGGCACACTTCCCTAAAGTGCTGTAATAGTGGGTAAGAGGAGTCAAGTAAGGTATCATGTATCTTCTCAACCTCCTCTATAGCAGACGCTTCTTCTTTAGTCATGATTATCTCCTAACTACTCATTGAGTGCTTTAAGCTCTCGTTCGAGTTGCATAACTGTGTTTTTAACACGCTCATGTTTCATCTTCAAACTTTGATCATTGGGATTCTTTGCCATAAGTGCTTCTAGTTGTAGCATTAAATCTAAATTAAAAGCATAACGTCTTCGTAATTCATCAGCTTTGTGAGATCTCTTAATATTATTTATCTCCGCTTTTTGAGCTGCGTCTTTTGTATCAATATAATCCATCACCTGTTTCATACTAGACGCTACCAAAACCTCTTGATGATCTACTTTACTATTCAAAGTCTTCACATCACCATCGGTGGCATATATGATATCAAACCCCCACAATAATGATAAACCACTTAAAACTATGCCTAAAAATAACCCTATGATCTTTAAATATTTTGTTGTACCGTTTCCATTTCCGTTTTTATCTGACATAATACATCCTCCTTAATCTAATCTGCCAGTACTTGCCTTACCATTAAATATTTCTTCCATCGGCCCACCACAAGATCCACATTTCTTTATTTCAGCGAACTCTGTTTCTCTAAAGATGCCCATTTCACCACACTTAGTGCATCTAAAATGCTTCCCTTTTAAGTTAGCCAACTCTTTTGGCTCTGCCGGCTTTAATCTACCATCTTCTTTTGGCATTTAATCCACCTCCTACGGCATGTAATCAAAAAATGATGGTTCAGTAGTAAGTACATAGTTAGTAGCAGTATTTCTAGCAGACATATTATCTTGTATAAAGAATGAATGCTTGGGTAAATCACCCCATCTCTTTAGTCTCTCATCTATAATTCTATTACCGAAACCACTTTCAATTACTAAATTTTTAAATTCTCTTGGATAGTTAAGTCTTACCCATTTCATATATCCAGACTGCATTAAAGTCCATATAACTTCATAACGTACCTCTACAAGATCATCATTAGTAGTTATATAAACCAATCTCCAACCAGGATATTCTGTATTAACTTTATCATTAACCTCGGCGTAATCGACACGGTTAATACCACAGACGATTACACCGAAGTCTTCTATTAAGAATTGAACAGAAACGTCTTTTAATACTACAACTTTCTTGGCGGACACATGAAGTGCCCTCAACATAGTTTCTATTCCCACTTCTAGTTCTATCATATCCATATTAATCACCTGTTCCAGCCGACATGGAAAGTAAATCATCATCTGACATATAGAATGGTGGCTCTTCTACAGGTTGAGCTACATTGTAGATAACCTCATCGTTCTCAGAGGACACCATTATAATATTTTTGCCAGTAATATCCTCAACCAATATCTTTTTAGCTAGTGGTGTAGATATTTCTTTCTCAATATAGCGCTTTAAAGGTCTTGCTCCATACTGCTCATCAATACCATTCTCAAAAATCAGATCTTTTATAGTTTTATCGAACTTCAATTCTAGTTCTTTATACTCTGTATCATTATTTCTGAGGTTCTGGTTTAATTTATAGAGTTCTATATCGATGATCTTCATATAATCCTGCTCTGACAGGTTTTTAAAATTAATGATAGCATCGATCCTGTTTAAGAACTCAGGTTTAAACTTCTTCTTCAACGCCTTATTGATAGCAACGTCTTTCTTTTCATCAGTTACTTCAGCCACATCACCGAAACCAATAGTATTAGTGATACCATCTACTTCTTTTACACCGATGTTAGACGTCATGATAACCACAGTGTCTTTAAACGGCACTGGCTTACCTTTACCATCTGTCAGCCTACCCTCTTCTAAAATCTGGAGCAACAACTCATGTACTTTATGACTGGCTTTCTCTACCTCATCGAACACAACTACGCTGAAAGGGTTTTTCTGAATAGCATTAGTCAACAACCCACCCTGCTCATGACCTACATATCCTGCAGGTGCTCCAATTAATTTGGAGTACTCATGATCAGCACTGTATTCTGAACAGTCTATAGTCACCAAGTTATCTCTGTCTTTAATAAGTTCATCTGCTAAAACTTTAGTAGCCAATGTTTTCCCTACACCAGTACGACCAGCAAACAAAAAGGATCCGATCGGTTTGAGTGGGTCTTTCAGCCCAACACTAGCCCTTTGGATAGCTTCTGTCAAATTATCTACGGCTTCATCCTGACCGATAACAAAAACCTTTATGTTATCACCAAGTTGAAGTAAGTCACGTTTATTGACATCCTTAAATAACTTTTGTTTTTTCTTTTTCTTAGCCAATTGTCCCGCCATTGTCCTATTATAGAATTTACCAACATTAGTAGCGGCTCCTTGGTCTGGAGCCTCATCATCATCTTCAGCTTCGGGCGCTAATTCTTGTGCCTTTTCATATGTCAAAAACGGATTGACAGTATTGCAAAGAAGATATAGTTCGTGCATAAGAATTGGTGGTGCTACTCTACTCGACACACCAATTGAATCCAACCTCGAAAACAGATCCTCAAAATCTACTACACAAATGGTTACAATATAGGTCTGAAAACTAGATCTGTTGTGAAAAAATCTCTCTTTAAAGATACTTGCAATATCTTTTGGATCAAATTTTTTAACATCAACATACTGACTAAGACGCTTCCACCATTGTTGTGTAATAGTAAATTCCAAATCTTCTATACTCCTAATATTACTATCAAGTTCTTCTTTTTCTTCACCAATTTCATCCTCAGGAGTATTCCTATAGGCATCAGCTAAATCATCATAATAAGAAGTATCCCAATTCTTACTATCAATTAAACGACGCTCTCCTGATTTAAGTTCGTAAGGTTCGTGTCCCTCTTCTCTAATTACAAGTTTAAGAACCCCATTACGATTTACATATAAATTTTCTGGTCTTAATAACTCATTGTGTTTAATAATAAAGTCTCGGATTTCCTCTCTGATTTTAACCAACACTGGTGGTGACACCATTAAACTTTTAACGTGTTGTAAAAGTTGGTTAACATTAGCAATACATGTTGCCAACAGAAAGTCCTCATAAAAACTTCTAGTAATATTTCCCTTCTCTCTTGCTAAGTAGGCTAGTTTATCCTCCAACTCATTCGAGGGGATTTTTAGAACTAAAAGTTCAAAATCTATCTCATTCAAAAATTCTTTAATGACTTTATATTCTTCGGACATATTTAACTCCTCTTATTTTTTCCTGTATTTATCATTCCCGAATTTAACGACTACAACTGCTTCTTCATAAGTTAAATCTTCTGCCCTGGGTATAGTATCATACTTCATACCCTTATTTTCGAACGCTTCCTTAGCTAAGTCCTCATAGTTAAGGTCTCTCATATTCAAAATGCCTTCCAAAGCAATCTGTTGTACTTCTGTGATCTTACCATTATCGTCGTTAGACAATACACCACTACTCATAGGCATATCATCAGCTGGCATCGCTGGCATTGACGGCGGCGCTGCCGGTGCTGGTGTCGCCGGTGGTGTAGGAGGCACAGCAGGTGCTTCTGGTACATTCGGCGGTGGTGTTGCCGGTTCTGCAACTGCTTGTGGCTCAGGTACGGCAGGAGTCACTGGTACTTCTGGTGTTGCTGGTGGAGGAGTCGGTGCTGGTGTTTCAGCAGCCAGTGGTGTAAACACTGGCTTTGGTGCCGATGGTGTCGGCGGTACTGCTGCCGGACCAGGCATACCAGCTTCATCATCCAAAAACAAACCGATTCCCCATTTCTTACAAGCATCTCTAAAAGCTTTAGAATACGCAGACTTCCAAGGATTACCTGCCTCATCTGCTTCTCTATCAACTGCACCGCCAAAACCCTCTTGATGAAAACTCATCTGAGTTTCTGGATCAGTTGCTGTGACACGTACTCTTACTATTACATTATTGCCTACCATTTCCTGTGATTTGACCTCACTGGACCAGTTTCCATCGAAAACTTTGTTCATCCTGTCCGCGACATCTTGCCAAGATACGTAGTTATAATTACCACCTCTACCACGTCTTGACTTTTGTTCTAACGGTTCGTATAATTCTTTTATATTCATTTTATTTCTCCTTTCCTATCCCATAATATAAGCATTATTTCTCAGTTGTCAAGTGTAAATATGTTTTTTGTTCATCTTTCATTAAGTTTGCTTTAATTTTACTTATATACTTTTCTTCTATCTCTATACCTATACATTTACGCTTCAATGCTTTGGCTACTGACAACGTAGTACCACCACCTACAAAAGGATCCAGTACTAAATCATTAGGATAGGATAGTGTTCTCATTAAATAACCCACAGCACTCTCCCCTTGACCCCATTCATGGAAGTCTTTTTCACGATAATCATCATCAATGAAATCAACTAGAGCTCTGCCGGACGCGCTTTCAATCTTGCCAGCTGGCGCGTTCCTATATATTAAGATGGGTTTCCATCCACAAACAAGATTACGGGCACCTACAAGCTGTGTTGGGCCTGTATGTTTTAATGACATCATCCACATATAGGATAGGTGTTTACCCAAGATCTTCATAACATAATCAAGATAGAGTTGTCCTGAATATGTTGCTAAGTACCCACCAAATTTTAACACTCTAGACGCAACCTCACCTAACTGATCCCAAACATGTAGGTAATCTTTAGGGTAAGGTGGGTCAGTAAGAATTAAATCTATACTATTGTCTTCGAGATTTGCATTACACCATGAATAAAAATCAGCATTAACTATTCTAAGAGAATTATCAGCCACATAGTGCTGAGCTGCTCTCTCCATCTCTTGGTCAGCCTTCTCTCTTCGCTCATCTCTCTTGATATCTTTTAGAACTTTACCAGCAGTTAGTTCACCAGTACGTAGCTTATCCATTATAGTGTTGTCTACTCTACCACTCTCCTTGATTCTAGAAACAGTGTGTATATAACCATGAGAAACACCAGCTGACTTAGCTATCTCTTCTCTGGTGTCTTTACTAATATCAGGTAATGTTTGATTAGAATCGGGGAACATAGATCTTGCTCTCTTCTTGTCTCTCAACATCTCCTGATGAAATCTCTTCAACTTTAGAGCTAGCTCTGCACGTATAAAAGGCGTAACATTTCTACGTGATAATTGATTTGATAACATCCACATCTTGGCTTCTTCCATATCATCGAACTCTAGTTCCTTGACATCAAAATCCAAATCATATTTCTTGGCTAAGCCATATCTATTATGACCGTCAATTATAACATCGCCCCATATATAAATAGGATCACGTATGCCTTCACGTAGAACGCTGTCTTTCAAATCATTATATTCATCCGTAGACAACGGTGGTATAAGATTTTTTAATTCATCATTAATAGTTAGTTCTTTCATTAGTTAAATCCCTCTTCCCTTAAATACCATATATATTTATTTTAGTAGCCTCACTATGGCGACCACTATTGTATTCTGTTTCAAAAAGTAAAACAATGTGTTTTTGATTTTTTAAACCGAGAGCATGTTTTGGTACCTCATAACCATCAAATTTAGTAATTAGTGCTGTTACTTGTGAAGGTATTCTCACCTTTCCTAATCTATTTAAGTGATACCAAAAAGAACACAAAGCTCTAAAGGCTTTATCATGGAATATATTGCTTTCATTCTTAGATTTAAATGCACCATAAAGAAATGCAGCAAATAACTCAAGTTTTTTAAGCACCTCAGGGATAGTGTGTTGTTTGGCAAAATTTTCTAATTTAATAATATCAGATTTTCTCCAATTCATATTATAGTTAAATATAATTGTATTAATCATCTGACACGCTCTAGATACAGTTATACTATACTTAGTCTCTGTCTTAATATCGGTGCCTATAAGTCCTTTAATTCTACCATAAAAAGGGCTGGCTTCATCTTCATGTAATGCATAAATCATTTTAGAATACAAACTACCAGAACATTTTAGCCCTTTAAAAATATCTCTTGATTCTAAACTTTTTTGGGTAGAGTTTGTATAACTATAATAAGCAGCCTCTAGTTCTTTATTAGGAAATGTACTTATCTCACATGGAATCTCTGTTATATCATCAACCCGATTTGCTGCCTCTACTCTCTGTTCTCCGTCAATGGCTTCCATTAATTCATTTAATTCAACCACTTTGGAACCATAAAAACCATTGACTTTCATATCCTCAGATAGATTATTAATATGTTTTTCCTTGAGGCCTCTCTGGTATTCTTTATTAAATTTTATATCTTTTAAAGGCACCATAACATACTGCTTTAATACCTTTTTGCCGAAATTAATAATTCCAGCATCATTCGCGGTTTCATAAATATTTGTATTTCCTGGTAATGTTTTGGAAACTGCTTTAATAGTATCATCGATAGCGTCAGCACTCGTTGGTTTTGTTTGTGTTTCTAATTGTATAATTTTATTACCCATAACTTTATTCTCCTTTCCTTTACGATTAAATATTCTATCTCTCTCCCTTATGTTTTCCTCTAATGCAAGAGGATAATCCCTTATCATTTTATCTGTAACACGATCACGCCATGTGAGCATATAGAAATCATTTTCCCACAATGATTCCTCACCAGTTACTCGGATATGGCAATCAACACATAATGTGATACCATTTCTGACTTCAAGTCTCAAATCAGGTCTATCTTTCCATCTTTTTATATGATGCGCATTAAGTGTTACTCCTTTCGCGCCACACAGTCTACAAGTATAACCATCTCGTCTGTATACTTTAGCTCGCCATGCTTTATACTCCGGCGCATCGCAATCCTTTGCTCCTGAATAATAACCAGATCTCATTAACACCCCTTTCCTAGCCGGTTAAATCTAAATTGTTAACATTTTTTGGTTCAGATTTTATGGAATATTTATTCCAAATCTCTAAATCAAATACAGCTGGCGCTTTGCCAGCCTCATCCGCTAGTTTTAAAAATTCGTTTTCTAATCTAACATACTCTTTCTTATTACTAGGCGTTGAAGATGGTACATTAGGAACTCCAACGGCTTTTAAATGTTTCAACATATGTGTATCTATACCAGCAAGTCTCACATCTCTACGACTATGTATAAGAAAACACCGTGCTGTTTTCATGCCTATACCATGTATGGCTTCAAGATCATCCACAGAACATTTTTTTAAATCAATACCACTTTCTATCAATTCTGCAAAGGTTCTTGCTTTCTGGTTGAAGCAGCCTATCCCCGCGTCTTTCATTATATTAGGCAGGTCATCATAGGCTTGATCCTCAATGACATCAAATGGCGAATCAAACGGTAGTTCATGATAACCAATGTTTTTCAGGAATTTATCCAAACATCTGGCTGCTGTCCTACCATTCTTTCCAGCAGCACACACCCAAAACAATATGAACTCTTCAAGCTCTGCATAACTCTGTTTGTAATTAGTTATATTCTCTGGATCAATCATACTATATCCTCCTATAGTACAATATAAGCATTAATTTCCTGTTGTCAAGTATTAATATTTATAATTATATCTTTTACGTAAAAGAGCTTGATACCAAACTTTATGCCATTCTCTATTATGATTAGACTGGCTATGACAAGAATTGCAGAGCGTTACTAAATTCTGTGGTGTACAATTATTTTTATCATAATCTATATGATGTAGATGTAATCGTTTACTTTTCTTTTTACAACAAGGGTTCAAACATTTATGATTATCTCTTATTCTTATTGATTCTTTGTATTCTTTATCTGTCCAAGCACCACAATAATATCCTCTTGCCTCCATATAAGTACAATTTTCTATTAATTTTATTTGATGACATGTGTAACATCTAGAACCATTGTTAACAAACCCACAAAGTCTAATGTTCCACTCATGCCCTTCAGGGCAAATACATTTTAATGGGGTGTGACTATTTATATATTCTTTAGATAATAATATATAACCTTCTGATTTAAATATTTCACGAACCTCTTCAATGGTATATTTTTTATTGCCCGAACAGGTTGGACATCTAGATTTACCAGAAGTAAAATTATAAGGAAGCACATGTAATGTGTGACCTTCTGGACATCTACATTTAAGTTTAGTACGACTATCTTTATATTCTTTTGAAAGAATTTTATAACCTTCTGATTCAAACTTGCTTTTTAAACCATAAAAATCCTTCTTCCGAGACTCAAACTTACATAAATTACATCTATACCCCTCTTTAAAAGAAGAAGCTCTCATTTTATATACATGGCCATTAGGGCATTCAAATTTTACTTTATGGCTTACATCTTTATAATTTTCTTCAGTTGTTAATAATTTATATCCCTGTTGTTTAAATAGTTCTTTAATATGCCCATATGGGATTTTACCTACACCTTTACAAACTGGACAATCTGAATTTAATCTAAAATATTCATATGCACGTGAAAATATATGACCTTCTTTGCATTTTATTTTCAAAGGTTTTTTAGATCCTTTGTAAGATTTTGATAAAAGAGTGAACCCCCTCACTTCGAAAATGTTTTTTATATGATCATATGAATATTTATTTGGCAACACTATCACCTTTATCGAATTATTTACTTAGGTCCAGGTAGGAATCGAACCTACGAGCGCGAGAGTTTAGAGGTCTCCGTTCTACCATTGAACTACTGGACCAAAAAGGAAAGACCACACAACAACAGAAAGCTGTCATCATGTGGTCTATATTATTATGAACCAACGCACATGGTTTTCTGGTTGTACGTGTCCATGTAGCTACTAACCAATTCAAAATCAGGTGGATTCTTTGTAGTCCTCTCGATTTCTTTGTAGTGCCTACCACGCAACATACAGTATGCAATGTGCTTGTGTCTAAAATCATATTTAAGTCTTAAAACCTTGTACTGAAAAGGACCTTGGAAATCACCAAATTCATACCAGTGGTCGCGTTTATACTTAGTCTTCTTTAATTCTTTAGCCAGTTCTTTTAATTCTCTCTTTAGTTTTATATATTTCATTTTGTTTTCCTCCATGAACCCTAAGGTCGGTATATTTTATACTAATGTTACCCGTTCGGGGCGACACGATTATCTCAGGCTTTACTCATGGAGGACCACGGACCTACGTGAATCCTATCTACGATTTATCTCTACGTCTTTTGGAATTATCTATTCTTCTCTTACCTTGCATACAATTACCAGCCCCACCACCACGACCACAGCCGCGGCCATCTCTAGCTGGCCAACCTTTATTTGTTTTCTTCGGGCCTTTACCATCTGGTCCTGTTCCATCACCTCTTGGCATAATTACACCTCCTAACAAAAACATTTTTATTAACGACTCTCTCCTTCATAAGCACCACGGTTTGGCATATTGTCATACTGACCACTACCAAAATGATACTTATTTTTAGAACGTCTTAATTTGACAGCTTCACCAGATACGGTGGCTTCTGGTATGAAGGCATCTGTATCTTCTAGTGGTCTGTTGTCTGGTTCAGAATAAGTCTTATCATCCCCATCTCCAGGTCTGCGATACTTATTCGCGGCACCGACAGTAGAAGTCTCTGCTCTGCGAGAAGCTTCACGTTTACGATCCTCTTCATTGTTGAGGTCGTCGACATCTTTTGTAGTTTCATCTACAGGATTTCTCTTGGTATTGGGTGCTATAGTAGTACGTTTAGTGTAGTCACCAATAACGGAAGCAGAGATCTTAGTTTCATTCGGGGTGCCCCCTGAAATGGTAGTAATTCCTTTACCAACTGATTGGTCTACAACCTGACGTAAACCACCAAACCTACCATCTATGGCATCTGATTGTGATTCCTGTAATGGTGCATCATACGGACTGAAACCTGACATGTTTTCCTCCTTGATGGGCGGGCTGAGCCCGCCCTCCAGGTTATTTGTTAAGTCTTTCTTTCTTGGCTCTCTTCTTGGCCTCTTTCTTTGCTTGTTTGGCCATTCTTTTCTTCTTGTTAATTACCCAACGCTCTTCGAGATTATATCTTTGATGCGCAGGGCTTTTGAGCAGTCGACCGATTTTCTTCGAACCGCGTTTATTTTGCTGGTCCTTTTTGCCCATGACGTTTCACCTCCTTTCAAAGGTTCTTTACGTCATAGGTTGGCCTCCTGCTGAAAGGATAATACGTGTTCTCATAGTTCACCCTCCTTTTTAATGCATCTTGGCGTTTTCGCCTTTAAACTATCCAGATGTCGACCGGTCCAATCTTATCTGGAGGCTGGGAATCGAACCCAACCAGTTCCAAGATGCTATATTGAGCGGACAGAAGGACTTGAACCTTCGACCCCCTGCTTGGAAAGCAGGTGCTCTTCCAATCTGAGCTATATCCGCATTGATGATGTGGAGGCGCTCGGTATCGAACCGAGGTCCGTAATGCTTGTCTTAAAAAACTTAAATCGACGAATTATATTTAGAAATAATAAACATTGAAAACTTATGTAACATTCCACTGCCAGGATTCTGTTGCTAGGTTCCTGGCAGACCCCCTTAAAGCTCTTTAGGCGTAAAGAACTTTAGAAGTGCGGGATACGCCCTTGAGCATATCTTTCGCGTAGTTTTTCATGTTGCCAGTTAATAAGCACCATGCCACATTTTTTACATAGGATGTGACCGTCTATGTCGTCAAGTCTTCTACTCCAATCCACCACGTCGAAGCCAATTCGCCCCCTGTTAATTACTCAGCTTTATAAGCGTCTACTGCATGTTTTACTCGTTCAACGAGCTCTTTGCTAACAAAAGTGTCTCTCTTCTTTTGTTTCCGACTTCCACTAGTAGTAATAGTGGTAGTACCATAATAAGTATCGCTATTAGCAACAATTATTCTGTCAGATGCATATTCTTCAAACTTATGCATGATTTTAAAGTAATAACCACCGTCCAGAAGTGCTACGAATCTAACCTTATCATCATGGGTCTTCACATAACGTGTAGCTTCTTCTAGGAAATGCACAACGTCTCGTGCTTGATTATCCTGAGAACCACCTGCTTCCTCAGTATATTTGGCATAGATAAGGTCCATCAAACTATTTCCCTGGCAAATAAAATCCATGGACTTAGTAGCCGTCAACGCTTGTGTGGGACCATAAATAAGTTCACCATTCAAGAGTCTGATAGCATCTGGACCGCTACTGTAAAGTCTATTGACTGTAATACCTCTATGCTCGAGAAATTCCTGCTGAGCACGTTCAGCAACACCCTGTTTCTTGGCTTCTTTAGCCAGTGCGGATGCGGCAATTGGATCGGTAATAATCGAGGATACTACTTGATAAAAAGACCATCCATACTTACGACATTGTTTGATAACCTTTTCTTCAATCCACCCAGGCAGCTCTTCACCCTCTTCAAGGTGCATAAGGGATGCTGCGATTACCTCTTCCAAATTCTCCAAATTTCTCTTTCTGATTTTGTTTTTTGCATACTCGTTAAATTTCATGTTGTTCTCCTTTTCCTTTGAGTTTGTGTTCCTTAACACTTATCATAAGATAATACATAATTTCTATTTGTCAAGGCCTAATGCAGATTTATTTAATATTTTTTTCGCCAATGCGTAATCTAATCTGCGTCTCCTAATCCCTTCCTTGTTATTATTTTTAAATGGTGATAGTGTAATATCTTTAGTTATAGTTCTATAGTCATTAAGTATCTGATTAGCCTTAGAAATTAGTTTATTTACATCTAATGGCTTACCATCTAAAAACATAACATCTATTAAGGTTATCGCTCTAGAGCTAACCTTTATTAATTCTTTATCATAATCTAATTCGGATGGCAAACAGAATCTTATTCTGTCATCTGACTTCACACCATCCACGCCTCTTAAACCAATGTTTCCATTCTTATTATTAAAGTCTGTGAACAACACTGGATCACATCTTAGGAACTTCTTGGTGTCTTCCAGATCCAAGCTGTCTAAAACATACTCATCATTCTTATAGATTGAGTACGTCCCCATTGTCATAAAAGGTCTTTTATTAAAACACACCACACAGACAGGACACTCAGTGTCTTCAAAAGGGTTGTCTTCTAATATAGTTATAGAGTGTATATCATTCTTAAACATATTAGTTCCGAAGTAAGTCTCTGGTATAATGAATACAGACTTATCGTATACCCTTATCACTCTTTCAAGTGCTATCTGATATAGATCAGTATAACTACTATTACTAAGAAAGTATCTATAACTATCTGAGTCGTGCCTGGCAGCTGAATTCTTGGACAAGTATGGGGGATTAGTTACGACTATGGTGTCCTTTCTATATGGGACTTCATCCAAACCATCATTGATTTGCCAACCAAGAGTTGGGTCAATATCCAATCCCTCCACACTAAAGTTTCCAAGTTTATGTACAGTATCCAACAAATCACCTGCGCCCGCGAACGGATCGAGGCAATGTGAACACTCTGACTTTAATATAAACTCCGCTATGTGCGGCTTGAGCCAGGTCTCTTTTTTAGTGTTAAATTGTCCGAGATCAAATTTCTTCATTCTTATAATATAATCATTAATGACAAAATGTCAAGTTAAAAAATCCAATTATACGCAACATTAAGAACGGTGACAGTACTAGCCACTACTGTACACCAGAATAAGATTCTATTTCTAATCTTATTTTGGGCATCATCAGTGATACCTTTGTCATATTTAATCGCTGGACCTATAACTCTATCAGTAAATGTACCCACAACACTTCTCCTTTATTTATAGATATTGTATAAAATGAGACCACCGACCGCAAGTAATACGAGAACTCCTATTATGATCTTACTATAGTGATCTCTCCAGGAGGGTCCGGCGCCGCGAAATCCAAAGGGACGTCATTAATTAGCGAGAACGAGCTCTCATTCCCCGCGTCATCAACTGCTGTGATACCTAGATTATAGACACCATCCCTAGATGTCATACCAGGCAGCGTACTTAAATCGATCGCAGTGTTATTACCTAAATCAAATGATGGTGAATCATAGGTAACAGCATTGGGCGCATCTTCCATGTACAATTTATACCCAACCACGTCTGGAGACGCGGATCCTGGGAAACTCAAATTAACATCTTTTACTTTTGCCATAATTATCTTCTCCTTAGTTAAATTATTTATCGAGCACCCTCAAATTCTCTTTCCCAATGTCGCTGGGCAGGATGGCTCCTTGTTTTAGTGTTGGGGTTCTGTAAGCCTCTATCAATTATTATACCTCCAGCTCCTCCAGGCCAACCAACATATCTACCTTGCAATGTTACCCAAGAATCATATGTATCATCAGCTTTCTTAGCTCTTATTTTTAATTCGTAAGAACCAGTCTGTGGCAGTTGAAAAGAAACATTGGTTACAGTAACATAACCCGCTACACTAGAATTAACTTCTTTAAATATATCATATAATACATAGTCATACCCAACAGCGTCTGGATAGGCTGACCAGTTTACAGTAATGGACTTATCAGTAGTACCAAAATATACTGGATAGTTATATATCTTAGCGTCCAACCATGTAAATGATAAGAAATCTGGACCTATCGTTGGGTTGTATATAACTTCATTAGAATTAGCACTAGGACGTCCTACATCATCATAGGCTCGAACAACAAAATATGTATTCTCTTGTCCATCTACAACGAAGGTTGTCTCGCACTTATTCTCTGTTACCTGACCACAATCCGCATGTTGTTTTGTAACAATAGGATCCTCGTAGTCATAGTCTGGTTCAGATTCAACTCTTCCAAAAGCTTTGTACTCTGTAACAGCAGGTTCTGGATTCATAGTCCACTGCAGAGTAATCTCCACAGCAGAAACAGTGAAACTTAAACCTAACAGTAAAGCCAAAATTAATATAGTTATTTTTTTAAACATATTATCCACCAAAAACGTTTCTATTTAACAGATCATCAGCACCACTCAACTGAGGGTCCTGAGCAAAGCCAGCGCCCTTAAGTGTACTTACTGCTTTTCTATGGATTGTTGGCCAATTGGCTCTGGGACTTAGTGTGAGGGCTCGTAATAGATTAGCTGTAAGAGCGCCTTGGTATTTATTATTAATATAGGCATCAGCGGATGTTTGGTTATCTTTACAACCAGATAGTAAAACATGATTCTGGATGCCTTTTCCTTGCTTTTTACCAATTTTGTTTGGCCCTGCTTTAATTTTTCCCAGATCAAATGCTTTTATTTGCCTATCAATTATCTCTTGCGGTGGTTGTAAATATCTGGATTTAGTTTTACATCCACAACCATCACCACACGAACAACCAACCCCAGGTGGCTTCATTTCTCTAGACATTGTACCACTATGACAGGAATCACACACCATGGTAAGAAATGCACCAGGATGTATTTGTTTGAACTTATTATGTATAATATCATCAGTTAGGGGATGATTCCAATCTAAATCATGTGGGCATAAAATTTCATCCAATTGATCTTTAACTTCATCACCATCCTTATCTAACACCTGACTACCATGACCAGAATAATGAAACACAAGTTCCGCGCCTTCTCTAGACCTAGCCACTAACCAATTTAATCCGTTGATAATATTTTCTCTAGTTGCATCTTTATCCAACAGAACCATCATATTATTTGGATCAAATCCATAATATTTAGTTAGAACACCCTTCATACCATGTACATCGTTGACACAACCATTTAAATCAGCACCAGGCATCGCATATTTATTTACGCCCACCAAAAGTGCAAACTTGTAAGTTTTAAACGCACGTGGAGGGTAAAACTCATCATTACTCGGCTCTGGTTCTGGCTCCACTATGGGGTCTGGTATTGGTGTTGATACTATTGGCTCTTGTTTTTCTTCTTTAATACCAAATATCCATTTTAAAAACCACTCAAAAAATCTTTCAAATATGTTCATTTTGCCACCTCTCTTAAATTAACAATTGCCAAGCATTTTTGTATTCATATGATTTTGGCAATCGTTGGCTCTTATCTTCATTATTTGGATTTAACAATGTGATAATACTACCATAAGAATTAAATATATTCGATGGCATAATATAAAGAATGTTGTGCTCAATTATAACCATTATGGCAAAATCAAAATCATTATCATTATATTTAACATATTTATATTTTGTTCTATTTGTTTTGCTTGTTCTTACATCTACAAGATAACTACCATAGGATTTGTCTGGCCAAGCACATTTAACTTGTATCCTATGTAGCTTATTATTTATATCAAAAATCAGATCATATGATAGACGGTCACCAACAGGAATTGATACTGAAATTTCCCTCTTTAAAGCTTCAAGTATAACTATTTGTTCTGCAATATCACCTTTTAATTTTGTATCCACATAAAATCCTTGAGCAGGAGCGGGAATCGAACCCGCGAGGCCAGGGATATGAACCCTGGTCGGGAACCAACACCCTTCCTGCTGCATTGTTAATTACGTTCTGAAGATTCTACAGCTAATAAAACATCATCTATCACACTATCGTATTTAGCATGTTTTTTACCACCACCCCTTAATAAATAAGATGGGTGATATGTAGGGATTAACAGTGTATCATTACTATAACTAAATACTTTACCTCTTATGGTCCACATCTTTGGTTTAGGATCAAGCCCCAACAAATTTATTGAAGCATCAGCGCCCAAGGCTAATATAGCCTTTGGTTTTAATAAATCTATTTGAACTATAATATAAGGTAAACAATGTGCAACCCACTCCTCTTGTAAAGGTTTGCCTGGAGATAAACAACATTTAACTAAGTTAGTAATATATACATCATCTGATGTTAAATTAGAATCACTTAGTATGTCATCTAACAACTTACCTGCTCTGCCAACAAAAGGTGTACCAACATTATTCTCTTCATGCGCTGGTACCATACCACAAATCATTAGTTTGGCTTGTGGATTGCCTTTATCAAACACTGGTTTAATTCTACCAGCATGTAGATCACATAACCTACATAAAGCTGCTGTACTTCTTAATTCATTTAAATCCATTTTATCCCAGTTTTTCAGCAAGTTTTGCGTTCTTGTCGTCTTCTTTATCTTTTTGTTTTTGTTTGGACTCGGCTATACGAAGCTCATTAGCCTCAAGTTCACCCTCACTGTCACGTCTTGGCATGATTTGCCCTCCTTTTATTAACAGCAACCAGTAAAATCTAAATCCATATCTGGATTCTTAATAGACTCTTCAACTAGTTCCTTTGTGGTAGCAAATACATCGGAAGAATATATCTTCTTCTGCTCATAACTTAACTCAATAAACTTCTTTGTTTTTTCAGCTTTAGCCTTCTTAGAAACATTACAACCTAATGATTTGGCTTTCCTATTAATACAAGCAGCAATCTTTTTCTTTGTTGAAGCAGAGAACTTGGATCTACCCAAGTAACTTTTTGCTACAGCAACATGCTTACAATCTGGAATAGGGAAACTTCTATTAGGACCACAAAACGTACCACTCTTAAGTTTTTTTCTATCCTTAGTAGTAAGTTTCTTGCCTAAAGCGTTGTTAGCCCGTTCAAACATGGCTTCGTACGCATCGAGTTTTGAATGTCCACCCATAACTCTATCCTCCTATGATAAATCAAAAATATGCTGAAAGATATCATAGTGCTCAGCGGAGGTTCCGTCGTCTACCCAGCCCATCATTCGTCCATTAGGTTTCAAAGTATGTTTACACGCTAACACCATATCAGCAATTAATGGTAAAGTATCTTCATCTATTCTATCATAGCAATCTATGAAGATAAAATCAAATTTCTTTTTTGTTAAATATGCATATTCAATGCCGTTCGAATTCAATATAGTATGATCTTCTTCACGATATTCTAATGTGTAACCACGATCAGAATCTTTGATCTTACTATGCACGTCTATAACGTCTTTGTTTATCTCTACTGTAGTCAATGACTTAACTTTAGGAAAAGTCAATAAGTATCTTGATGCCACTCCAAGACCTAAACCTATTTCTAGACAATCTCCTTGTGGAAAATCCATCAGCTGATCCATATAATCCTGCAATTCCGTCTCAAGAGCCCACAGAGTATGTCCTGGTCCTATTTCTAGGAAAAGATGCCCTGACATTTTATAAACACGTGCGTCACCAGACTTAGCTACTAATTTCCCATCTCTAAAATAGATAAGATCTTCTGACATGTTGACACCCCTTCTATATTTATATAGGTTATATTATTCTGTCGATATTTCTACAGGTTCCGCAAATTCAAAAACCAATACCATCTGAGCGCCGTTTACTTTTCCCATATCTCGTTCCGGCCCTGATTCGTATTCAGCAATGACTGGATGTGAATACTGTACACCAACATTGCAATTAATAGAATGAGCTAAAAATATATCCAAAGCATCATTAACTTCGGTTCTAATTTTATTTTCCCATTCCTTGGCTTTTTCCACCATTTCTTCTGGTGTTATGTTTTTGTCCTCTGGCATGATTTATACCTCCATTCCGCCTTTTTTCTGTTGCTTAGCCATTTCCTTCTCTTGTTCATACACACTGCCTACTAATATAGTAAGCTTTCTAGCCCACTCTGGGTCGTCCTCATTGAGTTTTATCTCGGCATAGAAATCTTCGATCTCATGTCCCACAATTTTTGGACTGCCTTTCTCATCGATAAAAACATGTCTTAACTCATGAGATATAAGGCGTTTCTTATCATCATCATTGGCTAATTCCCATGTCTTTTTATCTACGATAAGGATATAATCGTACCCATCAACAGCAACATCATCTTTTGAAAAGAATTTAATCTTCGGGCCAGCCAATTCTATTGACGCAAGAATCATCTTTCCGCCCTTGATTCTCTTCTTTAAATCAAAAATCAGTTTAAATTTAAGGTTCTGATAAATCGGAAACCTTTCTTCTACCACATCTAAAAATACCTTTACCAAACTTTCGTCGCATTCTTCGTAACGTGTTGTCATATTAATCACCCTTTCCTTTCCTGTTACAATATAAGCATTAATTAATGTTTGTCAAGTAACTTTTTTTAATCTGCTCTCAAATCATCGAAATGTTTCTTTAATTTCAGTAAGTCAGCTGCTAATGCTTTAGACTTTCTAATCTTATCACCGTTTCTCTTTTTCTTAGCGTAGTGTTTCTTACTCTTACCTTTTTTTATAGTTTTAACTTCACCTTGATAAGAGTTTCCATCTTTATCATAGCAAATATTCATATATTTGCCGCCCTTCAACTTCTTTGTTACTACCTTTCCTCCGTTTTTAACACACTTCGTAAAATCTGCTGGCATAACCATTCCTCCTGGCTGATATGGGGGCCCATATCATAATTATTAATCTATTTTAATTTTAACAAGATCGTCTTTTTCAATATCTTCCTTACCGATAATGCAGTTAACGATCCCATTTTCAAAACTACAATCGATTTTATCCGAGTCAACTTTGACAGGGAATTTTAACATTCTTCTAAAAGATCTAGAGGAGATCTCCCTCATAAGGAATTTCTTATCCTTATCTTCAGACTCCTCTTTCTTATCAGCCTTAATCAAAAGACAATTATCCTTCAACTCTAGAGACAAATCATCCTTATCAAAACCAGCTAATGCAATTTCGACCTCATATTCTTCGTCAGTTTCTACAACATTTATCTTAGGGAAAGAACTTTTGGGCTGCAGGTCTGCAAATGCCCTCATATCAAGTGTCCAATCCTTCCAAAAATTATCAAAAATGTCTTCGAAACGACTTGCTCCAAAAAACCTACTCAGTGAGTCAGGTCTGGATACCATTAAGTCTTTCCTATTTTTTCTCATAATTTATGTCCTCCCATAGTGTAAATTTATGGGCCCCCAAGTTAAATATAACACAATAGATCATAAAATTGATCGGTTCCATAAGGTGCTCGATTAGAACCAGGAATACAACGCAGCATGTTACTCGCCGCCACAGTATTCCACGAATGAATAACTATTGTAGTACCGCAATTAGGATTTGAAGTTTTTTCTAGAAATTTTGCAACATCTAGACCCTCACCGTTGCCTGTACCTAAATCATTATCCAAAAATATATAATCATAAGTAAATTCTTTTAAGTATTCTATAGCTTCATTAGCATTCTCAGTTATATCTAAGTGATGCTGTCCGAATCTTTCTATAAAGAAATTTACTCTTTGTGTATCATCTTCTAAAATCAAAAATCTCATTTGTTAATAACACTCATCTTTAAGTTTAACGTATTCTTTGAATACTTTATTTTCTTTCATTATTATACTTACTTCTATCAACTGTTTTATAACATATTTTAATTCTGCCAGCTCTGTGGGTTTGGTTAGATACATCCAAACATGTCTTTCAGAAAACCAGGATAGATCACTGTTAACCGGCGCTGTCCCTGAGAGAACTATGATTGGTAACTCTGGAAACTTATCACCAAGCTTCTTTGATATTTTAAATCCATCGATATCTGGTAAATTGATATCCAATATTAAAGCATCAGGTGTTGACTTACATGCTTTTCTTAGACCAACCATGCCGCCTTCTGCAACGTCCACATTAAATTCATCGAAACCAGATAAATATGTCCTAATCATATCACTCACATCTTTATTGTCTTCTATAATTAAAATATTGTACACATCTTTGCCTTGAGTTAACTTGCTTAAGCGATTCTTTATTTTTCTCTCGGCATGCATGATTGCTTTTTTAGCATCAAGTTCATACTTTCTCTCTTTAGTTATGTCTTTACAAACACCAATTACTTTTATTGGAGTACCGTCTTTATCAAACACTATATTACCACGATCAATCCAAGTTAATAGTTTTCCACTTTTGTGTTTGATTTGATATTCAACGCTTGTTTGACTATGCTCAGGCGTGATCTGTTTTACTGCATTATCAAATAATGCTCTATCCTTATCAACTATATGTTCGCGCCACGAATCAAATGATCTTATAAATTCACCAGGCTCGTATCCTAATATACCATCAATATCTCCAAACCAAGTTACACCATTCTTAGGAATGGATCTCTCATAAACAAGATCTACAGTGGATTCAATTGCCAATTTAAATCTTTCTTTGCTCTCTCTTAATTGTTCTTCTGCTATTTTACGCTCTGTTATATCTTCTTTAACAGCAGCATATCCTGTAACATCACCATCCTCATCGCGCATTGGTGTTATAATAGCATTTTCCCAATAAATCTCACCATCTTTTCTTTTGTTGGCGAATTCACCTTGCCAATCTTTGCCGGCAACTAACGTGTCCCACATCTCTTTGTAAAATTCTTGAGATTGTAGCTCAGCTTTAAGTATTCTAGGATTCTCCCCTATGGCTTCTTCTTTACTATAACCACTTACCTGTGAGAATTTGGGATTAACGTAGTCTATTGTGCCTTCTAAATCAGTAAGTACCACTGATACCTGGCTTTGTTCTACTACTGAAGATAATTTTTTTAGCTCGGCTTCAGCTTTCTTACGTTTTGTAACATCATTAAACATTGTTGCCATTTTATTTGGGCTTGTTTGAAACGCGCTGATCTCATATACCCCTGATACACCATCATCACCTTCATAACAGAACTCTGGCCACTCATGAACAACACCATCTCTAGCTATCTCTTTGTATGCATTAGGTATCTCCGTCTCAACTAACCGTGGAAATGCTTCTTCTATAGTTTTACCTATGAATTTTGTGTTATCTATACCCATGATTTTATCAGCGGCGGGGTTGGCTCCAACAAATATAAGTTGCCCGTCTTCATTTAATTCGTATAAATGCATGCCAGCTACTGACGACTCAACTATATTACGGTGTTTCATTTCACTATCATGTAAAGCTTTCTCCGCTATTTTACGCTCCGTTATATCCTGCAAATACACAATATAGCCCAACAATATTTGTTCGTCATCATATATAGGAGCTTTAGCGCGGTGGTACCAACCATTTAATCTGTCTATAAAAACCTCATCAATAGTTGGGTCTACTATACTAATACAGTTTTGGTCACAATAAGCGAAATTACTATTCATCACATCGAAACAATGTAAGTCTAAATAATCTTCCCTTTGACCACCAAAATTTTCTAAAAACGCTTTATTAACAAATTTAATTTTTAATTCTGTATTTACAATATGAACTAACGCAGGTACGGCGTCCAACACGAACTCCCATTCCTTGGTCCTATCAACTAAATACCCATTTGTGGTTAATACATCGGTTAATTCTCGTAATTTTTTAAGCTCTTCCATTACTGTCATTTAGAATACCCCTTTAAAATCTAGTCCACAGCCTTAAAAAAATACATCTTAATAAGATACAAAATAAATACTACCAAACCACCACTAACAGTACCGGCAATTATACCCCATGTAGCAATTTTAGTATTGATCTCCGTAATAGATAGTTTGATTGGTTGTATGGCTTCTTTTTGAGCCGATGCGTCTTTGACATGTTCAACTTTAGATTCAAGTATTTCTGCATGTAAATCGGTTTTAAGTTTGGATATAGCAGCGGTTATGGATTTATCAACAACCTCTTTATCCAACATGTTGTTGACTTTTTCTACTAAATCATCTATACGTTTGTTAAGTCTTTGTTCAATTTTATCTGTGTCTCCGTCTATCTCTCTATTTAATGCTTTGATGTCATCTCTGACATCTTCCTTGAGCTGCATCAGTTGTTTTTGTATAACTGTTTTATTATTTAAATAATCAGCTCGGAGATTCTGCAACGCTTCTTGCATTTTCTCCATACTAGTCACAAGTTGATTAAACCAATCCTTCTTGATCTGCTCAGCTTCCCTAGTATGTACAATATCAGATATGGGTGAAGAAGATGTCTTGGATAATACTGTTTCTAATTTTTTATCCTCATCGTTCATTTCACAGCACCTAGTCTTTTAATTTTTTGCCACAAAAAGGACAAAAAGATACACTCATCCCAAACCGATGGATTTGACTATGTGTTTTCTCCTCAGTTAACTCAATCCAAGACAGGACCCACCCATAAGATGGATCCTGAATGAATAGTCGTTTGTGGTCTTTCTCTAACTCTTTCCAATCTTTACAACTGCAAAAATCACTCATTTGTATTAGCTACCCATATAAGGATCGCTGCCATCATACTTACCACCGTATGAATGCCAACCTTCTGTGGGCCAATTCTTGATACCAGCATTAGCTGTAGCTAGAATACCAGCAGCGGTTCTTTCTTTCGCGTCCATTACATCAAACTTCGGTGGGTCTACCTGAGCACCCGCACTAGTAGACATAAGCAGTCTGGAAAACTGATCATCACGCACATACTTTACAGTAGAACCCCATACCAATGGATTCTCATTGCGTTCTGCATATTGCCACTCTGGTCTAATTGCATTGACATCAGACGAATTATCTTTGTTGGCAAACCAAAGCACCGTCTTGGTGTAATCGTCCGCACTTCTCTGCCCTACAAACAAGGCACCAAAATTAGAAATCTTAGAGTCTAAAGCTCGTCTGATAGGCGTATTAACATCAGACCTAATTTGTGTGTCACGATCTGGTTCCTCAACACCAGTGTGTGGAATTTGAAAAAAATCGAAATTAAATACCTCAGCCATTTTACGTTCCTCCTATTTTACATTTAGAGGTTAAATAAATAACCCCTTATCTATATTATAGTACAAAATTTCATTTTATAAAATCAAAAATCCGAATTTTTATATTACTTTGTTGTGCCAAGTATGCTGCTGACTCATCATAGTAACCAAAACCAGTCACTACAAGCTCTTCTACACCAGCATTAATGATCTCAACCAAACAAGGTGAACAAGGGACACCACATGTCATATACATAGTAGTTTCTTTAGTAGAAATACCTTCTCTAGCAGCATTAATTAAACTGTTTCTTTCAGCATGCCCTGCCACACAGATGTCAAGCCCCTCGCCGGACTTAAAACCAATAACTCTTCGAGGACAAATACCTTCCACAGCACCGCCAATTTTATCGAATTCTTTTTTATATTTATTCATAAATTCAGAGTCTTCAAACCACCGCTTATCACATGTTGATATACCTCTAGGTGGTCCATTATAACCAGAACTAACGATGCTTTTATCTCTTACTAACACAGCACCTATTTTTCTAGATAAGCATTTAGAGTTTCGGCCAATAGTTTTAGCCACATTATACCAATATTCATCCCAACTTCTATACCCTGGTTCCTCAATAGAGTAGCTGTTAATTCCTCCCATTAGTCATCCTCCTCAACTTCTTCGTTAATTGTTATAGTCCACGATAAATCTACATCATTTAAATTATTAAGTATTTTTTCCTTAGCCTCATCCGAGTCGTACTGTAATAGGACAACTTGATCTGTAGCATTACAAACTGGACACTTAACTGCGATCACCAAAGCGGCCGATTGATCCATAGGTTTTATGGAACACACACCTTTCGCTCCGCAATCACACTGATAATAAATATTGTTCCTTTCATGTTTAATGATTTCCATTTTGCCTTTACCCCTCTTTGTACTATTAGGACTGCCTGTCCTTACTATTATTATAGTACAAAATCCGATAAAATTAAATATAATTATGGTTGTTGCTAATATAATTTAATGTAACGGACATGACTAACTTTTCGATATTTTCTATATCAGGTTCTGATGGAAGCGGTGATTTGACATATGCTTTATCAGTGAGTTCGAACAATCTATTGGCCTCATCTTTAACATCTTCCAACTTCCATTTACCTAATTTAATTTCTAATAATCTTTTCGCATCAGCTCTAGCAACAAATAACTCACCAGTTAATAAGAATTCCATACCCATTCTAAGTAAACGAACACAATGAGCAGCATTTTTAGTATCATAACCAAACTTATCAACCAATGCCTTACGTTTTTGGCCCATATATCCTTCTGTACTATAGTTTTCCATCTTATGTAGTTGCCCACTAGCATACCCTGTAAAAGATTGGTAAGCTTTCTTGGAAGAAAACAAATCACGGTTTTCAATTAACAACTTTCCATAGGTGGAACGTTGGATATAGTGATTCTCCTTGAGCCACAGCATGGACAACACATTGGGATTAGATTTAATAAGTAGATTGACAAACCTTCTAAATTCATAGTTAACAACATCATACTTACCAACAAACCTTTCTCTTCCCTTATTGTATTTCTTATAGCCACGACCCAATCCAATATAGTATTCTTTAGGTGCCATATACACACCCATTAAATCCACATCATCAATACTATGAGGATCTGTGTTAGGCACATACATATCATGCGCAACACTACCACGGTACCCAACCAGAACTGTGCGGTCTGGAAACAATAATCTTTTTAATTCTTCTGTGAGTTCTTTCATCCTACTTTCCTAAAGCTTGTCCTATGAAATTCGGTAATCCCATAAGTCTTAATGGCTTTTATATGTTTTTTAGTTAAATAACCTTTGTTTGTATCCCACCCATATATAGGAAAGATATCATGTAAATCTTTCATAACCCTATCACGTACTACCTTAGCAATAATACTCGCTGCAGCCACGGATATAGACTTGTTATCACCCTTAACGACCTGATCCTGAGGTACCCACAGATCATTTAGCTTTACTGTGCCATCTATAATAGCGTAGTCTACCTTAGATAGCTTACTAAGAGCTTCTTTCATAGCCAACTTAGTGGCTTCTAATATGTTTATCTCATCTATAGTATCACTGCTAACCACTCCCACACCAACATCACACTTCTTCATAATAATTGGATATAGGGCTTCTCTTTTCTTAGCAGTGAGTTTCTTAGAATCATTAACCCTCAACAGTAGATCAGGAATAACATCTTCAGGTATCACCGCTGCTGCAGCTACCACTGGTCCTGCTCCAGGGCCTCTACCTGCTTCATCTACACCTGCTATGTATTCAAACCCCTTTAATTTTACAGACTCTTCGATGTCATAGGTGGGGTAATTCATTTCTTTTTTCTCTTTTTTCTTTTCCTAGGTTTACTTGGATCATCATCATTGACTAACTTACCTATTGCACGTGCTAGATACTGCATAGCTGCTGCTCTTGCTATTCGTGTATGGCCAAGTTCTTCTTCCACCTGCATCTCTGTGAATTTGGATAAATTTCTTTGTACAAAATTATCACAATGAGGGCATGTGGTTTCAATGATTGGTCCGTAAATCCTAGTATTATCTACAAAGCATATATAAAGTTTATTACAATTAGAGCACCTAAGCTTTAAAGGCATATTTATTCTCCTTTATCTTTAACAGCTGTTGTAGTGAATCTACTTAGATCACCTGTAAGAGGATGCTGTGATGATTTAGATTTATCAAACACACCTCTACGTTGCTCCTCTTTAAGTTGTCTAAGCTCCGCTTTGTATAGTTTCTTAAGCTTCTCTTTCTCCGAATAACTCATCCTAAGTGTTGGTATCTCTTCAACTTTCTTTACCTTGTCTGGACTGAACACAAACAATTTACACTTTCTGGATTTGTTAACATGCACTTTAGTTTTCTTAACTATACAACGGCTTCCTTCCTCTTTTTCACACACTGAGCATCTTACCTTTGGCATAATATCCTCCTATCCTACAATATAATCACTATTTTTGATTTGTCAAGGCCTATCTGTTTCCAATTCCTACATGTCTCAGAATTTCTTGCCAATTATGGACTCTTTTGAACTTACTTTTATCTATGGGACCTTGATTCCATGGCCTATCAAACAACAACAGCCCCTTTCTCCATTTCAATTTATGTTCTGCCATACTCACTAGGTGTTTTTCTATGTCATCTACATACATATCTAATTTAAGTCTGGCTCCTGTGATTCCTTTTTCGGCGCCAGATCCTAGTACATGTAGTGTAGTAAATGGTATACTATATTTTCTTAACCACATGAAAGTTTTATATTTATTAGCAGGTGGTCTATTAGTAATAAAATGCAACTCATGTCCTTGGTGTTTCAATTTATGCAGTGTTTCTATAGCATCTTCAATGGGTTCTCCTGTAAACTGATAGTCAGGGTTGTTGGCAATAAAAAACATATCATCTATTATAGCCGCATTCTTTTCCTCATCCTCTACAAATTTACATAAACTGAAACTATAATCTCTGAAACAATTTAGAGGCCAATCAACGCCGTATTCTTCTTTAAGGTGTTTTTCAAATACATCACCTAAGTTCACAACAACCTCATCAAGATCGAATCCTAATCTCATGTTGACCTCCTATATATCACAACTACCTGTGGCGCATTCCATAGCCTCTGGTGCAGCTGAGTTATTTTCTTCCAAGTATTCCCTAACCTCTCCCTCTGGCACTCTGTTCAAAATCTGGCCCTCTCTACTACCATCTACATACACTGTTACACCTTTAAGGTCTCGTATATATTCAAGAGTTAGATCACTAAGCTCTTCCTTGGTTGTGCCAGCGGGCATATTAATAGTCTTGCTCACAGCACCATCAGTATATTTCTGTACCACTGCTTGCATTTCAAAATGATCTTCAGGCTCAAGATCGGCTGTATCAACAAACCAATCTTCTATAGTATCTTCAGTATTCAACAGTTCTTCATATATAGGATGAACATATAATCTACTTCCTACTCTATCATTCCGTCTGTAAGCCTTTAAGAACAGTGGCTCTACACTGGAAGTGACCTCAGGCAGTAAACTAATAGTTCCAGTAGGAGCTATAGCCATCAATGTAACATTTCTTATACCGTATGTTTTTATATCCATACGTAAAGAAGCTGGAAGTGCTCTAACAAAGTGAGCCTTGCTGTATTGCATAGCATCAAACTTAGGAAACGCACCTTTCTCTTCAGCCAAAGCGATGGATGTTTCATATACAACGTCTCTGATAAACCGCATCAACTTCTCTGTTTCATATACTGCTTTCTGAGAACCATATCTAAGTTTCTTAGCGAACAGATATTCAGCTAATCCCATAACACCGATGCCTATTCTGCGGCCGGCGTGGGCATTAATATCAATTTCATGTAGAACGTACTTATTAACATCAATAACATTATCAAGAAATCTTGTTGCTAACTTAATAGTTTTTTCGAGTTTCTTCCAATTAGTATTTACATTGCCTGTGATAAAATTAGGTAGTACTAAAGAACCTAAACAACAGACACCATAGGAACCTAATGGAACTTCTCCACATGGGTTTGTAGATACAATAGGATCGAAGTAATAGGAATTATTACTTCTTAAGTTATCCCAATTCAACAACCCAGGCTCTGCACAGTTGACCATATTCTCTACCACTTTGTCCCATATATCTCTGGCTGGAACAGACCCATAGTCTTGTTGTTGGAATTTAAATAACCATTCATCATTAGATTCTACCGCGTCTAGAAAATCATCAGTAACTGCGACAGATATATTATAATGACTAAGTTTTCCATGCGTTAGTTTGGCGTCAATGAATCTCATTATATCTGGGTGACTTACTGCCATTGTAGCCAACGCCGCTGCTCTTCTTGCACCACCACTTTCAATAGTTTCAGCATCACCATCTGACGCGACCAAAAAACTAACTGGCCCAGATGATTGGCCTCCCTTACCTTTGATTGGTGCCATCTTGGGTCGTAGGTTTGACAGATTACATCCTACACCACCACCCTCACTCCAGAGAATGAGTGCGTCCTTTTTCCACTGTCCGATCTCTTCGATCGAATCACCAATGGGTAAGACATAACAATTAAACATAGAACCTCTTGGTCGTCTAGAATTTCTTAATATCCTACCGCCAGGTAAAAAATCCATGTCGTAAATCATTTCCGAAAACTGTTCTTTGTAAGTAGACGCCATACCATTTTCTACATTAGCCATCTCTCCACCAACACGTCGGGCGCAGTCTTCCCACATCTCACCCTCCATAAAATATCTGGCAGCGGCTATCTGTAAAGCGTTCTCTGATAACTTGGAATTTCCCATCAATTAACCTCCTATATTCCTGTTGAACCGAGACCACCAGTTCCTCTAGCTGTCTCATCTAATTTCGATGTTTCTATAAAATGCCCTTTATAAAAGGACGTAAACACAATTTGAGCTACTCTATCACCAGTACGTATAGCAAAATCTTGGCGAGAGAAATTTATTAATGGAATTTTTAACTCGCCTCGAAAATCATTATCTATAGTTGCTGGTGAATTAATGAGAGTCACACCATGTTTTATAGCCAAACCAGATCTTGGTCTTATTTGCCCCTCTATTTCCTCCGGTATAGCTACCGCTAACCCCGTTCTAATAAGATAGACATTTCCTGGTTTTAATACATAATTTTCTACCGCATACAAATCAGCTCCTGCACTACCTCTAGTAGCATATAGCGGTATCTGTGCATCTGTATGCAGTTTTGTAAATAATATTCTTATATCATTCATTTTTTGTCTCCTTGTGTGTATCTCCAAATATAACCACCAGCAGATTTTCTTTTATTTTTACAGCATGCGTTTATGTTCCTACGTTCTATATTTAATTCTCGGCTGGCATCGATTATTGCATCCCATTCCCTCACAAAATCACCAGTTATATTATATTGCGTAATTGCTTTAACGTGGTCTGAGCGGTTGTATGATTTAGATTGTTTTTCTCTAGTTTCTTTTGAGTATTTTTTACCAGTGTTTATTTTGGATAGATAATTACGAGTCCTTATTGAATGTTTTTTACCATAAAATGGATTGTTTTTGCCTTGTGTTCTAGCTTTACTATTCAAACCTATTTTTATTTTTGTTTCTCTTGAATGTTTGTGACCTTTTAACGCTTTAGATATTTTATTACGAGTGTCATCATTACACCTATTCCCTTGCCCGCCTTTTGTTTTGTTATACCCCTCTTTATCTATATATGATTTAAACTCTTCTATCCAATAAATTTCTCTACTATACAAATCACTTTCTTCACACAACTCTAAGATATTAAATATGAAAGCAGATTTATCGTATCTAATATAATCCAATTGTAAAGTTTCATTGTGATGGCATTTATATTTAAGTAATTTTTTATGTTGTTTAATCCTCTTATATATATCTACACTAGCTCCAATATAAACTTTTTTATTAACTTTATTTGTCAGGATATAAATACCAATCATTAGTCTTGCAGCCCTCCGCATTTTTTACAAACAGTTCTAGTACCATATTTTTCATCTGAAATAGAGCCCATCTCACTGTGGTTACATTCAACACCGTTAATTTTATGGCTGCAGCTATCTTTTAACCAGCAGTCGCCTATTAGCGCGTCTGTTTCCATTGGAATCAAATCAAAATATTTTCCAAAACCATCTATTAAAGATTGTTCTACTATAGCCCTTACTTCATGTTTTATATCTTCCCTGGCTTCAACAATGATCTCATCATGGACTGTTAACAATAACTTAGCATCAAGCCCACTTCGTTCTAATCTTTCCACAACAAGATTCATAGATTCTTTAATAGTATCAGCATTAGACCCCTGAATGGGGGCATTCTTACCACGCCTCTCTACACTTCCTTTAATCTTATTATAATCTGGGTGCCCATAGTCTGGAAGATTATAATATCTTTTCCTACCACTAATGGATCTACTATACCTATTTCTTAACGCATTTCTACCAGATTCAGTCAGAAAACGTTTAACATGTTTATAAGTATTGAGATATCCATTTATAATTTTTTGAGCGGCAGGCTCAGAGATTTTTAATCTCTTAGCTAGCCCGTATTTAGACATACCATAAACAATACCAAACCCGACAGCCTTAGCTGCACCACGTTGTTCCTTAGTAACTTCTTCCATAGGTACATTGAACACACCACTTGCGGTCTTAGTGTGGAGATCAATACCATTGGCATATGAATCAATAAAAATAGGATCCTTTGCTAAGTTTCCAAGGATCCTTAATTCTGCGCCCGACATATCAGATGTGATTAAAACATACCCCTCTTTGGCTATGAAACAACTTCTAAACTTTTGTTTCTTTGGAATGTTTTGTAGGTTAGGATTAGAGCTACTCATCCTACCAGTAGACACCATCTGTCTAAAGTCTGTGTGTAATCTTTTGGTTACTTTATTTATCTTTTCTATGAGGGGTTCTGCATAGGTTGAAATCAGTTTGTTGGCTTTGCGGTAATCTAAGAGAGCATCTATAACTGGTATTCCTTTATACCTTTTAAGCTCTGCTTCAGATGTGCTCTCTAACTCTAGCCCGTATTTCTTCAATGATTTCATTAGTTGTGATGGGCTGTCTATATTAACTGCGGAGACACCGAACATAGTTAGTTGATCCTCTGCTGCAGTCAATGTATCTGCTACTGCTTTCCCTGCTTCTCTTCTATCATCATCGATGTCAGACATAATGGCGCGCCACTTTGGTACATCCAAAGTAATGCCATTCAACTCCATCTCACACATAGGCTTAAGAAAATTGAATTCTAATTCAGAGACGTTCTCTAAACCCTCCTGTTGTATCTTAGGCCACTGCATCTCTCTAATCATATCTAATACTACTACATCATTAGCAGCATATTCTAATTGGTATGGTTCAAACTTTTGTCCATATTCTTGAAATGTACCACGTGGCTCTTTATCCATGTTAACACCAAGATACCTTAAAACCAATGCATCCAATCCTGCCTTAGTATATCTACCAAGATTAAGCATCTGTTCCACTAACATAGTATCATATACATTATTTAAATAATAACCAGCAGATGTTTTTATCTGCTTCATATCAAACGCTGCGTTCTGTAGTATCTTAGTATGTTTATCACTTGTAAGAATTGGTTCTAGTGTGTCTAAACCAACACTACTGTGCTCTGTGTCACTTCTGACATCAAAAACAAAATAGTTATTGGGTACACCTATCTGTACTAAAGAAATCTTAGAAGTAAATGGATCTAATCCTGTGGTCTCAGTATCCAACGAATACGCTGAGTATCTGTCTAACAAAGACATTACAGTCTTAGCATCTTCTTCTGTTGTCACATATGTATATTTAGGTTTAGGCAACCTAACCTTTTTAGTTTCAAAAACTGATGTCAATTACTGACCTCCGTGAATCAAATGTGTTATCTTAGCCATATATAAATACCATTTATGTTCTGCTGCTTTGCCGGCTTCATAAATTGGAACTGTTAGAAAATCCAATATCTTTGAGAACTTAACGAACTCATTTGGTGATTTAGCGCGCTTCAAACAGCCTACAAAATAACCTGCTACCCCCAATCTTATAGTTTCTATAGGTATATTCTTAAGTTTCTTTTGATGATCTACAGCAGATTTAAATTTTCCTTTGATTAAAATTTTACTTAAATCAAATACTAATGGGTCGTCATCACCAATCGGTAGTCCAACAATATCTTTTGCCGCTTCAATAGTCCAAGACCCCTCAGTTATTATTTGACTCATCCAGACCAGTGCGCTTCTCGGTACACCTTTACTCTCTTTAACCACAAAATTAAGTACATCTTTATTATATTCAATCCCCTCAAATTGACAAACATTATCTAACATACCACTAATTAAATCATCATTAAGTGGGGAGAAATTGAAAATAGTACACCTGCTAAGGAAGGCGTCGCCCTCATCAGTCTTTTTATTCTTTAATTTTTCTGGATGATTCGTACAGAATATAAAATAAACATGTTCAAATCCCGATTCAGTTGGCTTCAAGAGTAAATCTTGAGCAGCCGGTGTTAATTTATGGGCTTCATCTAACAACAATATTTTATAATTAGAACCAAAAGGAGCATAAGGTAAATCCCTAACCAACGCATCGACATGGTCTTTACCGCCTGTTTGACCAACATTAATTTCCTTTACATCTAAATCATTTTGATCCATGATTGCAGTACATGAACCACATTCTAAACATGGTTTATCTGGCACACCTTGTTCGCAGTTAAGCCCCATAGCTATAATTCTAGCTACAGTGGTCTTTCCACAACCCGCTGGACCTGTCAGTAACAATGTTCTTGGTAAAGTATTAGTCGATAAATATTGTTTAATTATCTTCTTATTTGTTTCGTTTCCTAAAACTTCGTCAATTCTACAAGGTCTGTAAACTACATGTAAATCATTAGACCTCGACTCATTTTCCCGTCTTACAAGCATAGATCCTTCCTTTCCTTTTTAACATCTTTAGTACAATATAATACATAATTTCCATTTGTCAAGGTCTTATTCTAATAAATAATACCAAAACTTAGAGTTTTCTTCATCATTTTGTCTTTCTTCTATAACAATAACCCCACCAGTTGTCGCCAACAATATCAAATTATCACTACTGGAATATCTTGATACACCTTCTAAAACTGATATATCATTAAATAAAACATTAGATAATATAAGACCATCTCCTGGTATATACACATGACCAGCGGTGGCTTCTGTCCAGTTAGATGTATTATTGTATACAGCTATAAACTTAATACCATTAACAAGAGGATCGATTGTTTCTTCTGATAATAATATACTTGTATCATAGTAAGATAAATCAACGTACATGTCTTTTAGATAAGTAATTCTGGTACTATAGTAATGCGACGCTCCTGGATATAGTGTCCTAACATCCGCTCTACATGTGTGTTCAAATGGTACCATAGACCATTCACTATCACTTGTCTTTTTATAAAATATGTTGGAACCACATTTTAATATTTCTATTTTAACATCGTACCAAGTATTAAATTCAAATGGGTAATCAGTAAGACTACTTGTACCAATCTGATCATCAGTTACACGGAGATAACCATAGGCTTCTGGCTCCCCTGAATCTTTATAAAAATAAACTTCTGTATCACGTTCACTGCGATCGAATGTTTCATTATCTCTATAAAGTCCGGCAAAAGAATTAGCTGTTTGTGTTAGACTCACACTGAATAATAAACGAGGATTGGAGCCACTAATACTTGGCATAAAAGCGTCCCTATCCAACATCAATTCGTTTGCCATTATACCACAGTCCCAGGCGCTATTATCATTTCTTATTTTTAGAGCGTTGGATTCTAATGTTATAAATGAGCTTGAGTCTGGTGCTTTGTTAAAGGCATATAGGTCGTCATAGTTATCAAATCTATAAGGTATTGTAAAACTATTTATATCCTCGCTATTTCCCGCTGAGGAGTTTCCATAATACATATAGAACTCAGTAGTTCCTTCTGGTGGTAATGTTCTTATATAGGACACACCACTAGTGGTCCAATGTTCAAATTTATGTGGTATATCTGTTAAATTATTTATTGGATCTCCACCTTGCCAATACATTTCTGCGGAATTATCTGGTATTTGTTTAAATCTTATATCACTACCATCTGGATTTACTTTACTATAATCAAATGAATTAAGATTGCTACTTTCATATAACTCCCATTGCGCAAGTTTTAAATTATCATTTGCTGTCATACCACTAAGTCTATACCATCTATAGGGTGTGTAATCATATGAATCCTGGCGTGTGTGGTATCTCAGTTCAGCTATCCTATTACCAGTGGCACCTGGAATAGAGACAGCTCTTATGAATTTAAATCGTCTCAACGCCTGTTTTCGAGGATAAAGATATCGCCAAGACTGTATAGGAGAGCCACCTGAACCCATTATCATAACTTCTTCGCCTGAAAATTCTCCTGTATTAGAACCATAAAATAAAATACTTCTAGGTGCCTGATCAGAAGAACTATAAAGCGATCTAAAACCAATCCGATCCACATATTTTGGCTCTTCAAATTCATACTGTAACCAGTTAGTTGGCGGCTGACCTAAATCTATATATGTATTCGTATCATCATCAAAAACTATACTAGCATCACCATTTCCAGACCAAGTTGTTGCTACACCATAACTAGTTGCAAGAGACCAAGTAGTGGTTGACACTCGAATAAATATCGGACAGTAACCAGGATATTTATTCGGGCTTTTCCATTCAGTTGTACCTATTGTACCTAATGAATCCCATGTACCATCACTGCCATCTGTAGAATCATTAGAACCTTCTATATCAGGGGTATCGGTGATAATTCTATTACTCGCATTAGCATCTGTGGCACACAATTTCATGAAATGAACTACCTTTTCGTTGCCGGCGCCAAAATCTACAGCCAAATATGTCATACCCTGACAATATGTTGTCAAATCACCATCGGACATATTACTAGGATCACCACCAGAATTATTAGCATAGTGTGTGTAAACTTCACCACCATGAAGTAGTGATTCACCAGCTGGGAATACTTTGTAATCCTCTGTTTCTTGCCAGTCATACACCAAAGCCTTATAGGCGTATAATTCCATAATTAAAATATTTACTGTGGATGTTGATCTTAATCTTATATATCTATAAGGTGTTGCGTTTTCAAAATCTAAGGTGTGTAATACTTTTGCTGGTGTTGTGCTTTGTTCATGTAAAACAATATAATTTATACCATCATTACTACCAGCTATTTGTGTAGGGTCATACCCATAGCCGGTTGAGGTAAGACTTCCTGGTTTTATTTCTACTCTACAAACAGCAGTGCCACTACCTGGTCCGAAATCATAGTACCAAGATGAATCAGGTGTATTCCAATCGCCCCAGGAATCTGTGTTTGGCGGCAACGCTTTGTGCGCATTTGAACTGTTTTCTGCTGCAGAACAGTTAGCATCATTAGTAAAAACAGTGGCACTATATGTTATAAGATCTTTTTTATATACTTTATTTGTGTTTAAATCTAAATATGTTTCATATGGATTTCCCACACCTGAAGCTGGAACACCATAACCTTGATTATCATATGTACTATAAGGTAGCTCTACATAAACTGTATCATTTTTTATGGTTGGTTGTGGTAGTTTTACCGTTCTTCTATATTGCCAGTTAGATGGCATATCATCATCTTGTAGATAATAAAATCTACCTGTTGATGTTTGAAAACATTTACTAGAACCATAATCCAAATCAGTATAGGATCTGGCGGAGGTGTCCATGTTTATATGATCAACACCTGAAACAGTTGACACACAAATATAATCATCTGCGCCATGTACATAATTTACTACATTGTTAGTTATATCAGGTTCGCTGAGATATTGATGTGTGTCTTGAACACCAGAGATTGTAGATATAGTACATCTATATACACCCGAGTCAGTAGTGCCTAGATATACATAAGTATCATCAGCCCAAACAGAGTTGACACCTGCGGCGTAACCAACTAACCATATCATTGCCTCAGTCTCACTATCATATACATTGACACCGCTTAGGGTAGATTGATATATATAATCTTCAGTTGACCATATGTTAGGCATTCATACTCCTATTATCATTCAGAAATTTATTAAGCCAACAAAGAATACCTGTACCACTGTAGTGTGGTATCACTACCTGAGCAAGCTCTTTAGCCTCATATATAGCATCCTCTGGACACATACTAAATGGTATAAACTTCATACAACCTATATCAGAATAACTACTACCAATATAAATTACTTCTTCAGGCGATACTGTGTATCTCTTTAATAGATCATTAGCCAATACTTGTCTCTTACTTTTCTTAGCGTGAAAGAATGGTATATTTTTCGCGCGACA
>Ga0180436_10000035_pt1 | contig 136051 bp, 107 predicted proteins | sample SS_ome_2_FD_132434 | JGI IMG/M metagenome (GOLD analysis project Ga0180436, IMG submission 132434) | Hypersaline lake sediment archaeal communities from the Salton Sea, California, USA - SS_3_S_2 metaG | ecosystem: Environmental > Aquatic > Non-marine Saline and Alkaline > Hypersaline >...
GAGTTTCGGTCGCTTGGCCATGGATTGTAGCTTGCGGCGGGCAAGTTGTGTCAACTCATTCTTGTTCTTGGCTTGGTGACTACTCAGTTCCTGATGCTTAAGGTGGTTCCACACCTTCTCGTCGGGATTCCAATCCGGCGAGTACTTGGGAAGGTAGAAAACGTGCAGACGCGGTTGTGCAGCGATCCATGCTCTGGTCTTCTTCGACGTGTGTGGTGGCGCCTGATCCATCACAACGATCAAGTGTCGACGCGCATGATGGCGGAGCATCTGATGGAGGAACTCGATGACTTCTCGGGAAGCGATGCGTTTCTCCACGAGCCGGAACAACAACTGTCCCCGCCGACTAATGGCCGATGTGGCTGCCACGCCGGCCCGCTTGCCGGTCACAGTGGCCTTGGGTGTTTGCCCGCATGGTGCCCACGTCTTACCCAGAAACGCGGTCAACGAAATGTTCGATTCGTCCTGAAAATACAGGATTCCGCGGTGTTTGTCGATGGCCCGCCGGATCTTGGGGACCTCGTACCGCAACCATTTCTTCCGTGTCGCCTCGTCGATTTCGTAGTATTCGCGCTCGGGCTTCTGATACGTCAGTCCGGCGTCGCGGAGTCTGCGCCAAACCGTGTTCTTCGACAAAGCGATGCTGAACTCGTCCGCGATGACTCGGCGAAGACGGCTGACAGTCCACAAGTCCGTTTCGAAGTCGTACGCGCAAGCACCGGCCAGCACGATCTTCCGAAGCTCGTCTTCGGTCAAGTCCTCCAACTTTCGTGGACGGCCGCTTCCAATCCGACGAAGCAACGCGTCATCACCTCCTGTACGAAACCTCCCAACCCATCGAGACACTGTCCTCCGATCAACACCAAACGCGGCAGCCACCGCCGTCTGGCTCATGCCTTCAAGCACAGCGTCGACTGCCCGTCGACGCACTTCCGTGGTAAGATGCGTTCCATCGCTCATAACCGGGACTTATCGTCCCGCTAGCGATTTGCGTCAAGACCAATGGGACATTTTTTATGGGACGGGCCATACGGAGCCCCAGCATCCAAACTCAAGCCGCTGGGAAAGGGACAGCGTCTTCTGAACGGTAACAAAGGATAGTGTTTCAAACCACCGGATGGCCCAAGTAGCTCGCACGATTTCAGTGTACAGGCACCTTCTTTCTTTCTCCTTCAATTCACACAACGCCGCCCGAACCAGCTTAGACGCAACGCCCATCCGTCGGTATTCCGGAACTACGACCAGTGAATGGAGGATCAACGATCCCTCGGGCGCACCGATGAATGTACGCCGGAGTGATTTCGTCCACGTGTTGAACACAGCCAAGTCATGATCCGAAAACGTCTTAAAGAAGGCATCCCACCGATCTTGAATCATTTCAGTTTCGCTCGGGCATTCTGGCCGTTGAATACCAACAGTTCCGACAAGGTTGCGGTTTGTGAACGCCCCAAGTACGAGTCTCTGGCGTTTGGCGTACGTCTCGTCGGGATCGAAAAACCGGGCGACATCGTCATATGCCGGGAAACGTTGCACAACGCTCGCAGAAAACGCATCCGGATGTGCGGAGTAGAGTTGTCGGTGTTCAGCGATTTCGTCCTCGGCCAATGGATGGACTGCAAATTCAGTCATGATTGATCACAGCGCATAACGCTTGGCGTAACCGGGCGGCCGCCAAAAAGCTCTGATTTCAAAACTCCGCGTCAATTCTCATCCCCGCCGACCAGTTTCTGCTCGACCTGATCGGCTTGCCAGGCGACGGCGGACAGTGTGCGGCTAATCTCGAGCGGGTCGAGCGTCTCGGCCATGTGGTTGCTTTGCAACACGATCATTTCCTGTTCGCCCACTTGGCGGGCGGCGAACGCCCCGTGCATCAGCTTGGTGTTGTAGCGGAGCAGGGTGAGCGAGTTCTTCGGGTTCAGCGGTCCGCAGACCGACCAGTAGCAGACCATCGAGTGGCCCTGCTCGTCGGAGCGTTTGAAGTCGACGTTGACCACCTGCTTGCGCAGTTCGCCCAGCGGGACGGTAATCGCTAGCGAGTCGCCCTGCTGGCCGATCTTGTAGCCGGCCGACTCGGCGACGTTGCGGACCATGGTGGGCGGGTCGGCGGTTACCGCCTGCTCGGCCACGGGCGCCAAGTCGCCAAAATCGAGCCCCGACTGGCTACCCGCCGCGGCGCCCAGTCCAACGCCGGCTGCCGCCTGGCCTGCCAGCGAAGTGCGTGCCGGGCCGCCGCCTGACGCTCCCTGGGCGGGCGCGCCCGATGGGGCCCGCGGTTGACCGGCCTGGGGCGCGGTTCCGCCGCCCGGTCCGCCCGGCGGCGTTCCGCCCTGTTGCATGGCCTGATTGATCATGCCGGGCATCATCATGCCGAAGCCGGCGCCCATGCCCATGCCCATGGCTCCGCCGGCGGCTCCCCCGCCTCCGCCGCCTTGCTCGGCCAGCTTGGTCATGCTGTTGGCGGCCTGGAACTTCATGAAGGCGTTCAGGTCGCCGACCGCGCCCATGGCGCTGCGGGCGTCGATGGCCTTTTGCACTTCCTCGGGCGGGGTGATGGCGTTGATGAAGAAGTCGACCAGCTCTAGTCCATACTTGCCGAACTCCTCGGCCACCTTCGCACGGGTGCCGGCGGCGATTTCGTCGTACTTCGCCGGCAGATCGAGCATACTGATTCCCAGGGTGCCCATCAGGTCGGCCAGCCGCGAGACGATCATATCCCGAAGGTACGAGGTGGCCTCGTCGGTGGAGTATTTACCTTGGGTGCCGATCAGCGTGTTGATCAGCAGTTGCGAGTCGCTCACGCGGAACGAGTATTTGCCGAAGCTCCGCAGCCGCACCATGCCGAAATCGCGGTCGCGGAAGGTGATTGGGTGCCGGGTACCCCACTTCTGATCGAGGAATGTCTGCTTGCCGACGAAGTAGACTTGCGCCTGGAAGGGCGACTCCTGCCAGGGGATGGTCAGCAGGCGGGTGATCAGCGGCACGTTCTGAGTAGTGAGCGTGTGCCGGCCCGGCTGGAAAACGTCCATCGCCTTGCCGTCGCGGAAGAAGACGGCTTCCTGGTTCTCCTGGACGATCAACTGCGCGCCCATTTTGATGTCGGCCGATCCCTGGGGCGGGATCCGCTCGACCAGCGAGCGGTTCGTTTCGTCGAAGAACTTAATCACTTCCATTTGGATGCCCATGGCGGAACCTCGAACAAGCGGATGTTTGACGTTGGATAGCCGCCGGCCGCTGCCAGCGGACGTTGCGATGTCGGTACGTTACGGCGTCACCCGGCCCACGGCACCGCCCCGCGGGGTACTGGGAGATCGGCATGTTGGGATATCGGCATGTTACTACTTCCCGCAGCTCGCGGGCACCGCCCCATGGGACGGGCGGTGAGCAGTGGAAAGTCGACGGAACGAAGCACGGCGTTCCCCGTTGGGAGCTTGGGGGCGGGACTGAGGCGCCCGTCCACCTCATCGCCCCTCACTTCAGCCCCTTGAGCATATCCTCGCGCTCGTCCCAGCGTTGCTGGAGTTGGTCGATCAGGTCCATGATGGGTTGGACGGAGGGCTCGGTTTGCTCGGGCAACTGCTCGATTTTTTGCCCCAGCTGGTCCACCTGGTCCATCATGGCCAGATCGTGCTCGTAAACCCGCTCGAGCAGCGGCTCATCCACGCGGACGAGGTCGAAGAACCCACTGTAGCCTTGGACGGCGCCGCGAATGCGTCCGATCAACTTGTCGAGCTGTCCTCGCATGCGGTCGAACTGGGGCAGGACGTCGATCTGGCCCGCCTCGACCAGTTGACGCGAAGCGTCGTCGATCGAGCGTTTCGCCCGCTGAAGCCGGTCGGCCAGGGCGTCGCGCTGCAGGTCGTCGCTCTCGCGGCGGTATTCTTTTTCCAGGTAACCTCGGAAGCCGGGCACCCGGCGGAGGATATCCTCGATGAAATTGCGATCTTGTGTGTGATCTTTGGGTTCAGGCATGACCTGGCTCCCGAGTTGGCCCGACAGCGGGCGGAAAGGGGCGAATTGGCGACTGCCGGCGGTTTGGAAACCCGGTCGGCAGCCTACCATGATACCGGGAGCTATTCGCTCGAAAAAGCACCATCTTGCCAAAAAAATGGCCGAATAGTGATCTTGGTCCGCGTGGCTCGGGCCGTTATAGTTCCGCCCCGCGGGATTGTGCCCGGCGGCCCAGAGCTGTATCCGTGCCTGGTATTGGTCGCTTTTGCGGCACATCCGAGAAGCCTTTTGAATGGAATTCCTGGAGCCGATTCGCCCTGGCTGATCTGATTCGCCCGAACCGAGCCGACATGCCGAAAAGCTCGAACCCCCTACTCTACGCATTCGTCCCATTCACCCTGGCTTTCCTCCTGGGTTGCCAGAGTGCGGAGTGGTACGATTTAGTCGGCGAACCGCCCGACGTGGTGCCGGGCGTCACCCCGCCCTCGGTACGGATTGAGCAGTTGCGTCAACTGGCCGACGAGGCCGCCAGCCGCACGCCCGAGCAGCGCGAGAAGGTGGCCCAGGAGTTGTCTGGGGAGATCGTCCACGAGAAGGACGCCATGATTCGGGCGCACATCGTCCGCACGCTCGCGTCCTATCCCACCGAGACGGGGCGGGCGGTCATGCGGCGGGCACTCCGCGATCCAGATCGTCTGGTCCGCATGGCAGCTTGCGATGCCTGGGGGCAGGTGGGCGACTCCGAGGCGGTGGAGCGGCTGGGTAAGACACTCGAACGCGACGCCGATGTGGATGTTCGTCTGGCCGCCGTCCGTGCATTGGGACGCACGCGCGAGCCGTCGGCTGTTGCCGCTTTGGGCGGGGCACTGGACGACAAGGATCCGGCCATGCAGTATCGGGCCATGGAGTCGCTGGCTGAGCTGACCGGCGAGAATCTCGATTCCGTGAGCGAGTGGCGCCAGTACGTGGCCAGCGGTCGGCGGCCCGAACGCCAGCCCACGTCGGTCGCCGAGCGGTGGTTTGATCTCTTTTGACGCACCCGCCGAAGTCGCTCCACCGGTGATTCTTTCGCGAAGACCGGTCCATTCCGGGCCGCTGGGCAACGGGCTCGGTGGCCTGACGCGCGAAACGCTTCGCATTGTGTGCCACTCTCGCTTTGCGTGCCACTGACGCCTCGCCGGTGTTTCGATTGATCGGACAAGACGCGTCTCCGCCCCAGTTCTTCGAGGCGTGCCACTTCCGGTTGGCTTGGTTTGCTCGGTCCGCGTTGATGCGCCGCGGGAAAACGTATAAGATGATGGCATTCGGGTAGCGCGGGCCGCTTTTGTAGGGGGGTCGACACGCCGCCGCGGCCGTCGGTGGGTGGTTTGGTCGTAGGTCCCGGGGTCGCCGCTGCTCGGACTGGAACGTCAACCGCAGCAATTCAGCCTTTTGCGCCGCATGCAGAGTTTACGCTTTACCGATCAATTCAAGACACTGTTGAAGTTGGCCGCCGAGGTGAGCGATACGGTCAGCGCGGAGGGGATTTTGCTGTTGTTGGACGGCCCGGCCGACTGGCAGCGGCTACGCAAGGCGGTCGACGGCGAGGACTTGGTGGTGGCCGCCCCCACGCCGGACGACTTGGCCGGAGCCGACGAGGCCGGGTTGAAGTCGGTGGCCATCGGTAAGAGCGAGAACCCGATCTACGAGCGGCTCACCCAGGCCGTGCTGGAGGCGGTGGCCGACGACCTCTTCGAGCCCGGCTCGCAAGTGATCGCCCTTTATGCCGGTTTCGATGCCGACACGGTCGACTCGATCAGCGTGATCAATCTCGACGAGCACCTCAATCGGCTGACCGGCCGCGACTTGCGGCAACTGGAGACGCGGGTGCCGCTGGACACGCTGAAGACGGTCGTCGATTTGGCCGTGGAAATTGGGCGGGAAGGTCGCGAGGGGAAGCCGGTGGGAACCCTCTTCGTGGTGGGCGACGCGCGGAAGGTGCTCACCAGCAGCCACTCGGCCGGCTTCGACCCGGTGCGGGGCTACAACCGCCGCGATCGCAATCTGGCCGACAGCCGCGTGCGCGAGGGGATCAAGGAGATCGCGCAGATGGACGGGGCGATTGTCGTCTCGGCCGACGGCACGGTGGAGGCCGCCTGCCGATATCTCGATTGCTCGGCCGCCGACGTGACCCTCTCCAAAGGCCTCGGTGCCCGGCATTGGGCGGCCGCCGCGGTGAGCCGCGCAACCAACGCCGTGGCCGTCACGGTCAGCGAGAGCAACGGCACGGTCCGCATCTTCCAAAACGGCGAAGTGGTCTTGCGCATCGAGCCGCAACTCCGCCGCCCGATGGTCTGGAAGGAGTTCGAATACGAGCCGCCCAGCACTGGCGAGGGTGAGAAACGTCGCGGCAAGGCCGAGGCCGGGTGATGGGCAGGCCGACCCTGGCTACTCAATCCACCCGATCCCGCTCCAAGTGGCGACGGCGGACATCGCTGGCTTGTTGGCGCAGTTCAGCAGCGCGTGCCGCCTGGGCTGTGTCGCGGCTCTCCAGCACCGTGGCGTAGCTCTCCAACACGTCGGCCAGCAGCGGGTGGAACGAGGGGAGTTGCTTCTTCAGCACGCGATAGCACTGCTTGAGCGGCTCGATGGCTTCATCGTGTTTGCCACGGCGGATGTAGAGCTTCGCCAGGTCAAATGTTGCCCGGGCAACGGCCGGGTGCTCTTCGCCCAGCGTATTGCTTAGCGAATCGATCGCGCGGCGATACTCCAGCACGCCCCGCTTGTACGTCAGTGGACTGTTTTCCAATGCGGCGGCGGCCGCGCGAATCCGGGCCACTTGGGGGTGGTCTTCCTCGAACAGTTCCTCGGCCACCTCCCGAGCTTCTTCCAGCGATTGGCGGGCCTTGCTGGTTTCCTCCCGGGCAAGCTGCATCTCGCCTTGCGTCAGCAGGGCCAGGGCGTACCAGGGGTGCCGCTCGCCGAGTGTGGAGTGGATCACGGCCGTCGCGTGCTGGACCAGTGGGTCCGCCAGATCGGGTTCGCCGCGCGCCAGGTTCAAGCGCGCTAGTTTCAACTCGACCAACGCCGCGTAGGGATGATCCTCGCCGCACACGCGACGTATGGCCGCCAGGGCGCGGAAGTAGTAGGCCTCGGCCTTGGCATACAGCGACTGCGCCTCGTGGATTTCACCCATCAGGCAGAGCACGCCGGCGGTTAGCGGGTGTTTCTCCCCAACGCGTTGCTCCAACTGCACGAAGACATTCTCGACTTGCTTGGCGGCCTTTGGCCAGTCGGCCTGGTAGAGGTCGGCGGCGGCCAGATTCGCGCGATGCATGGCGCGGATCGCGGGATCGGCCGCGGGCGGACGCTCGAGTACACCGCTGGCGGCGTCCAACTGTTGGCGGGCTTCCTTCAGTCGTCCCTGTTGGAGCAGCACCATGGCAAGGTTGTCCATGCCGGTGGCGACCAGCGGATGATCGGGGCCAAGGTCCCGACGCCAGCCTTCACGACCCCAGTTGATCACCTCGACCGCCGGCACGTACCGGCCCAGCACCGCGTAGACCATGCCCTGATTGTTGCGACTGGCGGCCAGCAACGGATGGTTGGGCGGGAGGACCTCGGCCCAAGCGTCTTGCGAGCGTTTGAACGATCGCTCGGCTTCGACCAAATCCCGTCCAGCGGCGAGTTTCACCAGCCCGTCCACATGGTATGCCAATCCACGGTCGGGTTGATCGGCCGGGGTGTTTTCGGCCGCTTGCAGCGCCTGCTGGGCCCAGGCGGCCGCTTGCTCGGGTTGCGACGCTTGCAGTGCCGTCACGCTCGCCTGGCAGAGCAGCGACACATTGTTGTCCTCGCCGCTTAGGGCTTGGCGATAGTGTTCCAGCGACTCCTCGAATCGCCCGGCCAGTGCGGCGTTTTGCGCTCGGGCAAGTTCGATCCGGATGGCCTGGTCCCCGGCTTGCTTGCCGGCTTCGTCCAGTAGCCGATCGGCCTGCTCGTGTTGTCCTTCGACCAGCGCGCGCAGTGCTAGTTGATAGGGCTCGGCGGAGTCGTCGATCAATGCGGCCGTTGCCCGCATGTCGGGCAGGATCACTGGTGGTTGCCAAAAGGCCAGGCGGCCGTCGGGGGCGGCCAGTTCGGCGGCGATGATCCGCTCGCCAACGCGTACGCTCAGATCGTCGAGCTTCGGGGCGGCCACCGAAACCGGAGCGAAAGGCGAAAGCCACCAGAGGAAGACTGCCACGAAGAGGACGCCGGCGGCCACCTTCCGACCGGTAATCTCACCCACCCCCGGCAACCGGAACTCGCGCCGCCCATCGGAGAGGCGCTCGCGGGCCAATTTGCCGAAATCCGAGTGCCGCGCCGACTGAAAATGGTCCATTGCCGACGGCAGACCCGCCGACTTCCGCGTGGCCAGCAGAAAGGTGAGCGTGGCCAAGCAAGCAGACAATAAGGCCAAGCCGCGCTGGATCAGCCACGGTTGAGCCGGACCAAGAGCCAAATATGCCAGCAGGATCAGCACCAGAAGCGCGGCCCCGGTCAGTGCGGCCGACGAACGCCACCACGGTGGCGGCCCCAGGGGGACACTGCCCGATCGCGTATCGGGAACGGTGGAGGCGACGGTTCGCTCGCTGAAACGCTTGGCCATCGGGTCGATTCGGTTGGTTTGCGTGGTGACGGGGCCCCTTCCGCCATTCTAGCAGCCGTTTGCGGTCCGCACAAACCGCAAGCCGCATCCTGGAATCAAGTTGCGGTGATTCCGGTGCCGTAAGACGCCAGCGGCAACCGTGGCGGACCAGGGCCGAGGGCAGGACCGCAGCCATGGGCGGGCTCGCGAAGTCGACGCGCGAGATCGGCCCGACCGTGCCCAGGGGGGGCCGTTTTGATGGCGAACCGTCGGCCAGCCCCGGTTCCCAGCATGGGCTTCACGTTCCCGAAGCTGGCGGGAACCCCAACGAACGCCATGCAAATTGTGAATAACCGGGCAATTCCGCAAAGTCGGCTAAACCCCCAAAATCGTCCGGACCGATACCGGATGATGATGATCCATCATCGCGCTGCCGATGGTCCGCTCGCGTTTTGATTGGGCGAGCGGTCAGGCATCGGCCAGCGATCCCCCAAGAACCAAGTGCCGCGCTGCTAGCAAGGAAACTGCCATGCTTGGCAAAAAAACCGGTGTCGTCGCTCTCACGTTAACCCTGGTGTTGGCCGGCTGGGGCTCCGCGGTCGTCCAGGCCCAAGCTCCCGAAGGCGGCATCGCACGGGGGCTGTTTGAACAGGTCGATCAGTTGGGCCAGGCCCTATTCGGTGGGGCGACCAAGCCGGAACCGCGTCCGCGGCGGGCGCCGAGAGAAGCACCGCCAGTATCTCCCCCGAGGGTTTCCGTCGATGGCTATCGCTCGTCGACGTCCGCGCAGCACAACCCGGCGCGCCACAATTCCATCCTGGAATCCCGCCCGACGCCGGTCCGACGGCCCCGCCCGATCGTCCGCGGCGATGCCAAGCAGGGGAGCATCACCAACCAGTACGCCCGCGGCGCCAGCGGTTCGTCAGTGTCCGGCAGCGTTTCGGCCGGACGAGGCAAGGCCCAGGGTGGCAGGCCGGGGCCGGCAGAGTATCGGGTGGGGGAAAACGTGCAATTGCCACAAATGGGGACCCTGCTCAGCGTGCCCAAGCGTCGTACCCCCCGCGAAGACGTGGCTGCCGACACGATCCACTCCACGCAGCCGCAGGGTCGCGTGCCGGCGGCAACAACGCTGTCGGAGAGCCGCGCGGGGGCGGTGTCCGAGGTGGCTACCGGCCGCGCAACACCGGACTCCTCGGGTGCATACCGGATCGAAGATGGGACCCGCATGGAGGTGACGCCTCGAACGCCCACGCGTGCAGGGGGCCCGCATGGTTACACGCCTGCGGCAAGCGTCAACGCATCAAAATCGCTCCAGGATCGGCTGAAGTCGCTGCAACGCGGTTCCTCCGGGCGGCATACCAGCGAACAGACGGCGCGCCCGTCTCCGGGCTCGCAACAGCCGGGTGACCCCACGGGTACCAACGCGCCGACGGGGGACAGTGTGGTCCGGCAGGCCCCGCAGCGAACGCTTCTGCCCCAACGGACGACCACGGCCGACGAGCCGCGGCGAGCCGTAACAGCCGATCGGCCCGAAGCTCAGGCCGATCTCGGGCAGACAATTCCGTCGCGCGGCGGTCGTCCGGTCATTACCCGACGAGCATTGCCGGGCCTCGGTTCGGAATCGGATGGTGTCACTTCCGAGACGGCCGCGGCAGCCGACAGCTCCGCGACAGCCGCCCCGAGCGAGGTTTCTCCCAGGCGGGAAATCTCCCACCGCGACGCCGACGCGACCAATCAGCCTGGCGGCGTACTCTTCGCTCAGCGTAGCCCGGTGATCAGCGTCGATACGATCGGGCCGCGGAAGATAGCCGTGGGCAAGGAGTCGGCCTACCAGATTCGCATCCGCAACACGGGCGAGGCGGCCGACGACGTGGTGGTCAACATTCTCTTGCCTGCTTGGGCAGATGTGCTCGGCGCCGAAGCCAGCGTGGGGGCCACGCAACTCCCCTCGGCCGCGGTGGCCGACGAGCCTTTCCTTTGGCGTATCGGCCGACTGGACGCCAATAGTCAGGAACGACTCGTGCTGCGGATCGTCCCGCGCGAGAGCCGTCCCTTCGATCTGGCCGTCCGCTGGAACTACAAGCCGGTGTTCCAACAGGCCATGATCGAGGTCCAGGAGCCGCGGCTGGCGATGTCGCTCGAAGGGCCGAACGAGGTCGTCTACGGCCAACGCGACCTCTACAAGCTGCGATTGTCCAACACGGGCAACGGCCCAGCTGAAAATGTGATGATTACCCTCATGCCGATTGGCGGGGGTGACAACGTGCCGGCCTCGCATCAGATCGGGTCGATTCAACCCAACGAGGAAAAGGTCATCGAGATCGAGTTGACCGCGCGTCAGACCGGTCACTTGACCATCCAGGTGGAAGCCCGGGGCGATAACGGAGTGGCCGCGGAACTGGCCGAAAAGGTGCTCGTCCGCCGGGCCGCCTTGGTGCTGAACGTCGACGGGCCAAAAGTGCAATTCGTCGGTGCCGTGGCCAACTACCGTGTGGTTGTCGGCAACCCGGGCAACGCCCCCGCGCGCGACGTGCAAGTCGTGGCCGCCATACCGGCGGGAGCGAAATACCTGGAAGGGATCGACGGCGCGAAGCTTCACGCCAACGGCACCAAGCTGGCGTGGACGATCGACCACCTCGAGCCCGGAGCGGAACGGCAGTATCGCTTTCAGACCACGCTTGGTCTGCCCGGCGCCAGCCGGTTGGAACTCCTGGCCACCGCCGAGGACGACGTGACCGCTTCGGCACAGATGACCACGCGGGTGGAAGCCATGGCCGATCTGGCCATGGAGGTGCGCGACTCGACCGCGCCGGTCGCCGTGGGCGAAGACACGATCTACGAGCTGCGTGTTCGCAATCGCGGCACGAAGAGCGCCGAGAACGTGGAAATCGTGGCCTACTTCTCCCGCGGGATCGAGCCGGTGGCCGTCGAAGGCGCCGCCCATCGCATCGCCGCCGGACAGGTGGTCTTCAGCCCCATCCCCTCGCTACCAGCCGGGGGCGAACGGTTGATCAAGATCCGCGCCCGGGCCGAGGAGCCGGGCAACCACATCTTCCGGGCCGAATGCTACTGCAAACCGCTCGGCACGCGCCTGGTAAGCGAAGAGACGACACACTTCTACACCGACGGCCCGCTGACGGCCAACCAACCCAGCGTATCGCCGCGCTAGGGTTTCGTGAGGGCTTGGTTTTCAAGTGTGTGCCTTCGCCGCCCGCGGCAGGGTGCTCAGTCGGCCATCGAGGCACCGGCAAGTGTCTCCGCGCGGCGTTCTGTTGCGTTGATTAGGCTCTGGCGAACCGAACCCGCCTTTCCGTGACCACCGCGAATGCGCCTGGCAGTTGATCGGCGTATCCGTCCAGAAGCGACTCAAGGGCCTGTATTTTTGAGACGGCTCGCCCATCTTGCAGTCGCAGGAGGACGACACCGCGATGTGGTTGCCTTTCCCGATACACCTTTTCACCAAAATCCTTGTCGTTGGTGATCAGGATCCAGTTCTCGGAATACGCTTTGACGAGAATGTCATCGTCAGGCATGCCACGCGCTTCATCGAAGATGGAAAAGACCTCGTGCGACTGCTGGCGCAGCCAACGGGCGACAGCGGGGCCGGTGCATTCATCCACGAGAAATCGCATTCAGCGGGACTCCGCGACCAGTGGCATGAAGGCAGTGCTGGACAATGATTCGGAAGCGAAGAGCAAACATGCTCGGATATCTTCCGGCTGAAGGCCCCCGTACTCGTCAAGAATCTCTTGCGTCGTGGAACCGCGCGCCAGGAGATTCAGGATATGCTCCACGGTCAGCCGCGTACCCTTGATCACGGGTTTGCCCACCATGATCCGCTGATCGCAGGTAATCCGCTCGAGAAGTTGTTGGTCGGTCATGCGAAAATCCTCCTGGCTGCATGATAGTCTGGGCACATGATAGTCTGGGCAACCGGGGGCCGGCAAGACCGGCACGCCCGGCCATTGCGGGTCACGGCCCCGTGAATCCGGGCGGCGTTCTACCCGAAGTAGTCTGGCTCGTTGCCCGGCTTCCACTTGATGTTGCAGCCGATGCTGGGGGTCTGCTCCTCGCGTACCGGTTGCCCGGCCAGTACGGCGTCGAGCGCCGCGCGTAGATCCTCGCCGGTGACCGGTTCGCCGTTGCCGGGACGCGAGGAGTCCATTTGGCCGCGATAGACCAGCCGCCGGTCGGCATCGAAGACGTAGAAGTCGGGCGTGCAGGCCGCACGGTACGCCTGGGCCACCTGCTGATCGGCATCGTAAAGGTAGGGGAACGTGTAGCCCCGCTGCTTCACTTCGTCCGCCATCTTCTCCGGCGCGTCGTCCGGATAGTTCTCCACGTCGTTCGAGTTGATCGCCACCACGGCCACGCCCTTGCGCTGATACTCGTCGGCCAGGCGGGCAAAGTCATCGGCCACGTGCTTGACGAACGGGCAGTGATTGCAGATGAACGCCACCAGCAGGGCCTTCGCATCGGTGAATTCGGCTAGCGAGATCGTCTTGCCCTCCACGTCCGGCAGGGCGAAGTCGGGTGCCCGGGTGCCGAGCGGCAACATTGTGCTTGCTGTCTTGACCATGGGTAATCGTTCTTGGGTCGGTGGTTAAAATGTGTTTCGCGGGTCGGGAGATCGGTCCCCGAGTTCGGCCAACGGGTACGGCGGCCATGCAGGCGGGGGTTTCCGCGAGCGAGGCCGGATAGCTTGGGTCGTAGACCGGCGAGCCGCCCGGGGCATGCCTGCGAGGTCCCCGCTGCCCAGTGGCGAGACGCCAGTTGTCCTGTCGCGCCAGTGGCTCCGCTTTGCCATCATGGGAATTGTACGCATGTCGCCAAGTGGGGGCGGCTCCCCAGGGGCCGGGCGTCGGGCGGGGGGGCGGAAGCCGGCGGCCGGCGCGGCCTTTTCTCGCGTCCCCGGAGGTGATACACTGAGGGTTTCGCGATCGGGCCCGCCCGTCGGGCGCAAGCTCTTTCCCTCAAAGACATTGCGATGGCCGATTACATTGTCCGTTACGGCGCGATGCGGCTGCTGGGGGTCTTTACCGCCGGCGGCGGACATGAGTATGCGCGCGGCGCCGAGGTGATCGCCCGCACGGATCGTGGGCTAGAGGTGGGGGAAGTGCTCCGCGAGGCCGATCCGGAAACCGTTGACCTGCTGGTCGATCCGACCGAGGGACAGATCGTCCGGGGCATGAGTTCCGAGGATAAAGTCGAGGCCCAGCGGATCCGGCAAATGGCCGGCGAGGAAATCGCCATCTGCCAGAAGTACGTCGATTCGATGGAACTGAAGATGCAGTTGGTCGACGTCGAACACATTTACGGCGGCGAACGGATCATCGTCTACTATCTGGCCGATAATCGGGTCGACTTCCGCGAGCTGGTCCGGCGGCTGGCCTCCGAGTTCCAGACACGCATCGAGATGCGGCAAATCGGCGTCCGCGACGAGGCCAAACTGCTGGCCGACTTCGGCGACTGCGGCAAAGCCGTCTGCTGCAACAACCACCTGGTGCAGATGCCACCAGTGTCGATGAAGATGGCCAAGTTGCAAAAGGCCACGCTCGATCCGACGAAGATCTCCGGCCGTTGCGGCCGGCTGAAGTGCTGCCTGCGCTACGAATACGACAGCTACATCCAGATGCGGCGTGAAATGCCGCGCATCGGCGCCCACGTCATGACCCCCGAGGGCCGGGCGAAGATCATCGGCCAGGAGGTCTTGGCCTCGCAGGTGCTGGTCGTCACCGCGGATCGCCGACGGCTGCTGGTCGACGTGGCCGACGTGCGGGCGCTGACGATCGACGAGCGCAACCAGTTCGCCGAGGAAAGCCCGGAAGGCGACGGCGGCGATGAACAAGACGCCAACAACGATTGACCCGGCGACCACCGGCAGCTCGCGGCTCGCACCGAAACGACATCAACGGGTAACTGTCATGCTTCCACCCACTCACCCCTTGGCGGAACTGCTCCGCGAAGATACACGCTACAAGTACGACGCCTACGTGTTCGTCTTCGAGGCGCTCAGCTATGCACAAAACGTACTGGGCATGGGCCAAGAGGCCGAGAGTGAAACGGTCGAGCACGCCTTGGATGAAGAGGAGTCGGACGAACCGCAGCGCCATGTCTCCGGCCAGGAGCTGTGCGAGGGAATCCGACGCTTTGCCCTCCAGCAGTATGGACTGATGTCGAAGACCGTGCTGAACAGTTGGGGGATCAAGTCGACGGACGACTTTGGTCATATCGTCTTCAACCTGGTCCGCATTGGTAAGATGCGAAAGACGCCGCATGACCGCCTCGAAGATTTCCACAATGTCTACGACTTCGAGACCGCCTTCCAACAAGAGTTCCGCATCGGCCCAGACTGACCCGGCGCCGGCGCCCCTTTTTTCCCGGTTGCGGGTGCGAAATGGCAGAGTCCGAAAGACAAGCCGAACGCGGCGCCGCCGAACAGCCCACGCGCCGAAGCTGGGCCCTCTTGCTGACGGCGGCCGCCGCGGAGTTGGCCTGGATGGCACTGCTCACCTGGATGGCACTGACCGGTTGAGCCACGCTCAATGCGACCAGAGGGCATGGCGCGAGCGGATGTCGGCTTCCACTTTGCGCCAGCCCAGGGTCTGCTCGATGTGCCGGCCGGTCTGGCGAGCTTCCTCGGCCTGCTCAACGAGTCCCAGCCGTTCGTTGGCGATCGCCAGCCCTTCCCAAGCCGGGGTGAACATCTCGTTGATCCGGGTGCACTGGACAAACTCGCGTCGGGCTTCAGCCGGGAAGCCGTTCTCCAGGAACTCGGTTCCCCGCCCGTAGTGCGTGGTGATGTCGGCCAGTTCCTGGTCGATCTTCAGCCGGACGGCGTCCTCGGCCTTCACCATGATGGTCGAGCAGGGCAGGTCGCGCACCACCTTGCCGGCCACGCTTCCCATGAGAATTCGGGCCAGTCCGGTGCGTCCGACGGACCCCATCACCAAGAGATCGGTCCGCCGCCGCTCCGCCACGCGGATGATCTCGCTGGCGGGGTCGCCGCGACCGACGATCAACTCCCACTGTACGCCGTGGAAATCGAACTCATCGAGGAATCGTTGAGCACGCTCCAGCTCGTTGGCTGCCCGTTTGGTTGCGGCGTCCTCGGCCATGCCTTCGCCCACCGCGGGTGCTGCCGCCACGCCGCCACCCTCCGGCCCGATGGCTGGTTGCTCCCAGTCCGCGGATAGCACGTGCAGCACCGAGAGTTGGGCGCCGAAACGCCGGGCCAGATGAATGGCGTTGTTCAGCGCGCGGCGCGAGGGTGAGGAACCGTCGATCGGGCAGAGGATCTCCCGTGGCCGGTCCCGACCTCCCGGCGCGACCACCCAGACCGGTTTGTTCGACCTGCGCAATAGCCGATCGGCCGAGGTGCCCAGCGAGGAGCCTCCGCCAGTCGCGTCGCCGCTGGCGCCAACGATGATCGCATTCACGTCATACGATTCGGCCAGCCGGATGATCTGGTCGAAGACCACCCCTTCAGCCACCACCGGTTCGGCCACGGCAAGGCCTTGCTCCAAGAGGTGAGCGCGGAGGGTGGCCAACCGGGCTTGCGCGCCTTCGCGGGCCATGGCAAGGGCGGCCCGGTCCGGCTCGTTCCAGTCGCTGGAGCGAGGCAACACGTGAGCCAGCACAATCTCCGCTTTGAAGGCGGCGGCGGTTGAATGCGCCGCGCCAATGACGTCGGCCGTGGTGGCACGGAAATCGACACCCACGAGGATTCTTTCAAGTAACTTCATGGCTTATCTCCCCAGGAAAAGGGCCCGATCCGCCCGACGAATCACTTCCAGGGCGGTCGTTCCGAACAGTGCTCGCGAAAACACGCTGCCGCGACTCGTGCCCATCACGATCAAATCGGCGTCCCACGCGTCGGCCTCGGCGAGGATGCGCTCCCGCGCTGGGCCCTCCGCCCAATGCACCTGGGGCTCCACCCCGTGCAGGCGGCAATAGCCGGCCGCGCTGCTCAGCAGTCGTCGGGCGTCGCCACGCGAATCGCTGCAACACAGGATCCGCACGTCTGCGTCCGGCCAGGGTTTCAGACGCAAAAATGTCTTCATCGACTCGGCCGCGCGGGTCGATCCGCCGTAGGCGATCAGCACGCGGCGGATTTCGCGGTAGTGGTCGGCGTCCGCGACGATTGGACGCACGCCGCCCAGCACCATGCGGCTGAGCAGATCGGCGACGTCCACGTCGGACTCACCCAGCAGGTCGTATTCGAACATGCTTCGCAGGCCGAAGAGTCCAACGTCGTTGTAGCGGGCATAGTCGACCATCAGTTGAAACGGGTTGCCCGTCTCGCGCTGAATACTCACCTGAACGCCGTGCTCGGCACAGGTGCCCTTGAGCAACTCGATGGACTCCTCAATACTTTCGCGGGTGACGGCCACCCGGTGTTCGCGGAGGGCGAGCGCCGCGCCGGAGGCCCCCAGCGGTCGGGCACCAACCCGGCTCAGTCGGGCCGTATCGACCACGGTAACCGCCGTCAGTCGGGCGTTGTGAAGTCGGCACAATTCGACCGCTCGACGAATGGCTACCTTGGTGAATGGCGTGCCGCCGATTCCCAGCAAGACTCCCCGGATCATGGCGTTGCTCCTCGTCGAAAAGGGATTCGTAAACACTCAAGGATTCTGCTGCAAACGTCGCCAGCGACGCTTTGCCCGCCGACGGTCCAGCGAGCGGGCAACGGCTCGTCCCAGTCGATCGCAGACCCGATTGACCAAGTGGTCGGGCTCGGGGCCTCGATCGGAGATGATCACGTCGTCCGCCCGGCGCAGCGTAACATGCACGCGGCACAGCTTCTCGCCACCGCCGCGCGAGGCTCGATCGTTCCGCAGGGTAACGGTTACCCTCGATACGGCTGCCAGAAAACGACCCAGGGCGAAATAGAGCCGGCGCTCGATATGTTCCCGGAGTTGGGCGTTGCTATCGGCGAGCCGTCCAATGATGGTTACTTTCATGGCTGTTGCTCCCAAGCATAGGCATATGATGTGGTGATTGGTGACGGGGTGTGCAGGTTGTTTCAACTCATTGTGCGTGACGAGGTGGTGGAATCGTTCCCGGGAGTGGCCAAGCATCAACGCGGTGGTTCCGCGGGAGGCGAGGCTCGTTTTCGCCCGGCTGGGTGGCCGCATCACGTCGCCCATTGGAATGTTATGGGGCGGGTCAAATCTAGACAAATAGAAAGCGGCGACGTAAAATATAGAAAATAGCTATGCAATCTCTGGCCCCCGATTCCTGGCCTTCCGGTCGTTCGGCCAGGGCCGGGAGATGCGAGGCAAGCCGCGATGAACGTCTCCGAGCTGAACTACAATCACCTGCATTATTTCTGGCAAGTCGCGCGGCACGGGAGCGTCACGCGCGCGGCGGAGCAGTTGCACCTGGCCCAGCCCACGCTGAGCAGTCAGATTCGCAAACTGGAACGCTCGTTGGGCGAGCGGCTCTTCGAACGCGTCGGGCGGAATTTGCGTCTGACCGAGAGCGGGCAGGTCGTCTTTCGATATGCAGAGGAGATTTTCGCGCTGGGCGACGAGTTGTTCGACGCGTTGGCCGGTGGTGCCACCGACAGGCCCTTGCGATTCGCGGTGGGGGTGGCCGACGTGCTGCCGAAGCTCATCACTTACCGCATCTTGCAGCCGCTGATCGCGCTGCCCGAACCGGTGCGGTTGATCTGTCACGAGGGCAAGCTGGACGACCTGTTGGCCGAGCTGGCGGCCCACCGTCTGGATTTGGTCCTTTGCGATGCGCCCGTCTCGCCTTCGAGCGGCGTGCGCGCGTTCAACCATCCGCTGGGTCGGTGTGGTACGACCTTCTTCGCCACGCCCGAGCTGGCCAAATCATACCGGAAAGGCTTTCCCGGCTCGCTGGATGGGGCGCCGATGTTGCTACCCACCGGCAACACCGTCCTGCGACGCTCGCTGGAGCAGTATTTCGACACCCATCAGCTCCGGCCCGACTTGCGCGGCGAGTTCGAAGACAGCGCTCTGCTAAAGACCTTCGGGCAGGCCGGGCGGGGGATATTCCCCGGCCCCTCGGCCATCGAGGCGGAGATTCGTCGGCAGTACGATGTACGCCCGATCGGTCGACTCGCTGAAGTACGCCAAGCCTTCTACGCCGTTTCGCCCGAGCGGCGGATCAAACACCCCGCCGTGGTCACCATCCGTGAGCAAGCCCGGGGCGCTCTGTTTCGCCCAGCCCCAGGCGGCGAGTGAAGGAGAAAGTGGCATGCCTCGGTTTTTCGCGCCGACGAACTCCCGCTCGGGGGAGCCTGGTTCTCGCCGTGACGCCTACTTGCTCGGCGCACCGTTGCCGCCGACGGGCGTGGTCGTCAGATTGCCTTCGCGGAAGGCGGCAGCCATCGCCATCGGCACCTCGGCCTCGGCCAGCACGACTTTCGCCCGGTTGCCGGCCACTTGGGCTTGCATTTCCTGTTCGCGGGCGCTGGCCAGGGCGCGCCGTTCCTCGGCCTTGGCTCGGGCAACACGCATATCGGCCTCGGCCTGATCGGTCTGGAGCCGGGCGCCGATGTTCTGCCCGACGTCGATGTCGGCGATGTCGATCGAGACGATCTCGAAAGCGGTTTGGGCGTCGAGACCCCGTTCCAGCACCGCGGTGGAAATCTTGTCGGGGTTTTCCATCACGTTCAGGTGGGTCTCGGCCGAACCGATCGACGTGATGATGCCCTCGCCGACGCGGGCGATGATGGTCTCCTCGGTGGCCCCGCCGATGAGTTGTTCGAGGTTTGTCCGCACGGTCACGCGGGCGCGTACTTTCAACTCCACGCCGTTTTTGGCGATGGCGGCCAACGTGCTGCGCTGCGAACGGGTGGGATCGGGACACTCGATCACCTTGGGATAGACGCTCGTCTGCACGGCGTCGAGCACGTCGCGCCCGGCCAAGTCGATGGCGGCCGCGCGATCGAAGTCCAGATCGATGTCGGCACGATGCGCGGCAATGATCGCGCGAATCACGTGCGGGACATTGCCCCCGGCCAAATAGTGGGCTTCGAGCCGCCGGGTGGTGATGCCCGTCTGCCGCTCCGTCCCGATGCCGGCCTGCATGGCCATGATCTTCGCCTGCACAATCGTCCGCGCGTTCACCTGGCGGAGACTCATGCCGATCAGGCTGAACAGGCTGACGTTCGCCCTCGACATGTACCCTTGGAACCAAAGCGGGAAGTAGAACAGGAACACAATCCCCGCCACCACCACGAACAGCGCAAAGACAATGATGCCGATGATGATCAGCGCGGTGTTATCGCCGCCCTGCGCGAAAAGGCCCTGCGCGAAGAGGCCGAGTGCGTGAACGACGTGGGTCAAGTCCGCCATGATGAATCCCTCCGTAACGACCGTGGACGGAAACCAGTTGCCGAGAGCGCCAATCGCCTTCGGGCAGCGGCCGTACCGGGCGGCGAACCTGCCGGAAAGCGAGCTTGGCGAGGCAGGCACGGACGCAGTTTGGCCAGCTGATCCACAGGATAGCGGAGGAGCGCGGATTGGCATAGACCCCGGTTGGGAAATTCGGCGCGTCCAGCGATTGATTCTCGCAACGAAGGCGTCCGCCACGGTCGAGTCTGGCCACGAGACAATCAGACTCGTGCTGATATTTGTGCGAACCTGGGTTATGGGCGGATGGATGTGGAAGTCGTAAGCTGTTGTCGTGGAACAGGTTGAGGAGAATATTGAGGTCCGGTGAGGCTGGGAGTGGTGGGATTTGCCGCAGGGCTTCGCGGGGAAATTGGGAAAAACCATGGTCTGGTACTTGACGGGAAAGAAAAACTATGGTTATCTAGTGGTCCTCGCCGGAGTATCCCGCGTAGGGCCCCTAGAACGCCAGCCTGCCCTAAGCGGATATTTCCCCTAAACCCCCCGGTTGACAATTTTGCGATCTTTGTTAGTCTATGGTTCCTAGAGTTCGCGCGGCCGTTGCAGCGTTGCCTCGCGCCGACACGCACCGAGCAGGGTAGGTGTGGTGTCGGTATCGCTGTGTGGCGAGCGCTTTTTCAGTCTACCCCGGTTCGTGGCCGCCCGAATCGGAGACGGAGATTTGGCGGTCGAGTGGTTAGTAGTTCTACGTTACGGTACCTGTTTGACTGGAGGTTTCCACGATGAAACGCCTGAGTATCCTTTGTTTCGTCGTCGCGCTTGCCGCTTTTGCCTTCGCGCTTACTGGCGCGGAGACGCAGGCGGTGGCGGACGACTGTTGCGCGCCGGCCGCCTGTGAGCCGGCCACCTGCGCCCCGGCCACGTGTGCCCCGAAGACTTGCTGTCGGAAGGGTCTGCTGGAGCGTCTGCGTGAACGTCGCACTTGCCGTCCCAAGACGACCTGTGCTCCGGCCACTTGCGAGCCCGCTGCTTGCGAACCGGTTGCTTGTGAACCGGCCGCTTGTGAACCGGCCGCTTGCGAACCGGCCACTTGCGAACCGGCCACTTGCGCGCCGAAGACTTGCTGCCGCAAGGGTCTGCTGCAACGCCTGCGTGAACGTCGCACCTGCCGTCCCAAGACGACTTGTGCCCCGGCCGCTTGCGAGCCCGCTGCTTGCGAACCAGCCACTTGCGCGCCGAAGACTTGCTCCCGCAAGGGTCTGCTAGAACGTCTGCGTGAGCGTCGCACCTGCCGTCCCAAGACGACTTGTGCCCCGAAGGCCTGCGAGCCGGCCACCTGCGAGCCCAAGACTTGCTATCCGGCCACTTGCGCCCCGAAGACGTGCGCTCCGAAGACCTGTGGCCCGAAGTTCCGCGTCCGTCGCACTTGCCGTCCGAAGACGACTTGCGCCCCGAAGGCGTGCGAGCCCGTCGCCTGCGAACCGGCCGCTTGCGAGCCGGCCACTTGTGCGCCGAAGACTTGCTGCCGCAAGGGTCTGCTGCAGCGTCTGCGTGAGCGTCGGACCTGCCGTCCGAAGACGTGCGCGCCGAAGAGCTGCTGCGAGCCGGCCGCTTGTGAACCGGCCGCCTGCGACGCCGTGGCTCCGGCCATGGCCGAAGAGGAAGCCGCTGAGGCTCCGGAAGCTCCGGCTCCCGAAGCTCCGGCCGCCGAAGAAGCGCCTGAGGCTCCCGAGGCCCCGGCTCCGCCCAGTGCGTAAGCCCCCCACGGACGGACGCACCCCGGTCGTAACGCACGATCGGGCCGTGTGTCGGCGAAGCTCACCCTGCTGGCTTCGCTAGCCTGTCCGATTGATTTTGGGCCGGACCCAGATCTGGGTCCGGTCCTTTTTCATGCGCCTGTGCCGGCGCGGAGCGTGGGCAACCCCTTCCTCCACGGCCCCGCTTACGCTAGCATCAAGCTCGAAACCGAGCCCGTTCGCCGGACCGATTCGATGAGCCTTGCCGATTATCTGCCGAGGGTCGGGTTGCCTTATCGAAGTCGGCTGCGCGCCTGGGCACGACGCGCCCGCCCGCTGCTTGGCGCTTTCCGCACCGCGAGTACGATCCTGTTCCCCGGCTCGTTGATCTTCCCACCGTCCTGCGCCTGGTGTGGCCGGGAACTCGAGGAGAGGGACGAGATGCTCGAGGCCGACGTCGGCAAGGTATCGAGCGAAGTTTTCCACCGAGAGGCCCCAAACGGCGACACCGCCGCGGAGGACCGCACCCCCGCGACGTTTCCGCCGCGGGCATCCATGGAGGTTGCCCTGTGCGCCGATTGCCACGCCGCGCTGATCGGCGGGACCAATCACCACTCGCGTTGTGCTCGTTGCGGCGCGGCATTGGACGGCCCGGCGCGCCAAACGTGCCCGTGGTGTGAGCGGCATCGCCTGCGGTTCGATGCCGTCTATCCGCTGGCCGGCTACGAGGGCCCGGTCAAGGAGGCCGTCGTTCGCATGAAGACCAGTTCGGCGGCTGCTCTGGCGGTGTCGGCCGCTCGGCTTTACTGCCGTGAAATGGGCGGACGGATCATGGCCGCGAAGCCGACGGCCGTTGTGCCCGTCCCCATGCACTGGCGGCGGAGGTGGGAGCACGGGACCAATAGTGCGGCGACGCTGGGCGACGTCGTAGCTGGCGAGCTGGGCTTGCCCCTGCTTTTGGGAGCGGCGAGCCGCAAGCGCAACACGCCTCCGCAAAAGGATTTAGGGCCGAAGGGTCGATTTCGCAATGTCCGCGGCGCGTTCCGCCTCTCCGCGCGGTACGATTACCGGGGTGCCCGCCTCCTGTTGGTTGACGATATCCTGACCACCGGGGCCACGTGCAGCGAATTGGCCGCCGCGCTAAAGCGGGCGGGGGCCCGCTGGATTGGCGTGGCGGTGCTGGCCAGGGCGCAAGGTATCGTTTAAGGCGTGCCCTGGTTCGGCGTGTGGCGGGAGCTTGCCGCGATTGGTGAGTATTGCTTGGCAGTTGCCCGCCGGGCAAACCCTTGCCAGTTTCGGCCATTGGCCAGACAATTCAGCGAGGCAACCGCGGGGCCACGGAACAGTCGCGCGACCCGGCCGGCCGACGGTCGCATCCACCGCGATCCCCACCGCTTTGATCCTCCGCCCGCCACGAGCGCGACGACGCATGGGCAAACCGCCTGGCGTCCACCGTCGGCACGGAAGCAACGAAGTCCAACCGAAAAAGACCGGAACCTCGGATGAGCATTAACCCTCCCGCCACGCCACCGCCAATGTCGCCCGGCGACAGTCCGTTCCGCAAGGCCGTCCTGCGGGGCTTGGCCGTGTTGGTCCCGCCTCTGCTGACGATCGTGATCTTCCTTTGGGTCGGCAACGCGGTTAACGAGTACGTGTTGCAGCCGGTCACGACGGGCATTCGCGAAGTCGTCTATCTGCAAATCGCCGACATCCGGCACGATATCGAAACGACCGCCCCCGATCAGAAGACGGTGATGGTCGACGGGGTGCCCTATCGTCGGCTATCCGGCGAGACGTTCGTCCCGCTGGCCGTTTACGACAAGGTTGCCCGCGAGCAAGGACAGCAGGCGGTGCCCGAGTCGGCTGGGGCCCTCTATCGCCGGTACATCGACCTGACGTATTTGCGGCCGTATTACGTCATTCCGGCTTTTTTGTCCATTTTCGTGCTGCTTCTGTACCTGCTCGGAAAGTTCATGGCGGCGGGGATCGGCCGGTTCTTCTGGAATCTCTTCGAGCAAGGAATCAATCGGCTGCCGCTGGTGCGCAACGTCTATTCGTCGGTGAAGCAGGTGAGCGACTTCCTGTTCAGCGAGACGAATATCGAATACACTCGCGTCGTGGCGGTGGAGTATCCGCGGAAGGGGATTTGGTCGCTGGGGTTTGTCACCGGCGAGAGCCTGGCCGACATTCGCGGCGCGGCCAACGAGCCGGTCCTCTCCGTGCTGATGTGTACCTCGCCGATGCCCATGACCGGTTTCACCGTCACGGTGCGCAAGAGCGAAACGCTGGATTTGAACATCACCATTGAACAGGCATTCCAGTTCATCGTCAGTTGCGGCGTGGTGGTGCCGCCCCAGCAACTCCAAGAGGCGTTGGCCAACGGCCAATCGCGACGGCTTGAAGCCGGGCCGGCCAGCGACGATTCGGCCAATGGCGATTCGCCCGACGCCGGCTCGCCGGCAGGTCGTGCCGACGAGAAGCCGTCGCGCGAAACGGCTACCGCCGAGTCGGGTTAAGCTGAAGGGTGGCGCCGTGTGTCTCTCGCGTGTTTCGTGGCTCCCTGACCTTCGGGCGCGCCACCGTCGCCAATACGATCACCGGCATCGAGGCGAACGTTGAGAATGGCGAGCTGGCCATGACGGCGAGCTGGCCATGACGGCGAGCTACCCATGACGGCGAGCTACCCATGACGCTGAGTCGAGCCATGCCCCTGAACTTCCAGTAATCCCCAATCCGTCACTTTCGAGATGCCCCTACGCATAGGAACCCGCGACAGCGCGTTGGCCCGATGGCAGGCCGAGTGGGTGGCCGCCCAACTCGCCGCCCGGAGCGTCGAGGTGGAGCTGGTGCCCATCCATACCAGTGGCGATGCCGACCAGCAGGGTCCCATTGGCCAGATCGGCTCGCAAGGGGTATTCACCTCGGAATTGCAGCGAGCGTTGCTCGAACGGCGGATCGATCTGGCCGTGCACAGCCTCAAGGACCTGCCCACCGATCCGGTCGAAGGCTTGGCCCTGGGGGCGGTGCCCGCCCGAGCACCCGTCGCCGACGCGCTACTCGCAGCCAGTGGTGTCGAGCTGGACGATCTGCCTGGCGGGGCGGTTGTGGGGACCGGTAGCCTGCGGCGTCGGGCGCAATTGCTCCACGCCCGACGGGATCTCGAAGTCCGCGATATTCGAGGCAATGTCGACACGCGATTGCGCAAGCTCGACCAGAGCGAATACGACGCGATCGTTCTGGCCGAAGCCGGGCTGGTCCGACTGGGGCTCGCCGAGCGGATCACGCAGCGACTCCCCGCCGAGGTGATGCTTTCCGCCGTCGGGCAGGGGGCTCTGGGGTTGGAACTGCGGATTGACGATGCGGCCACCATCGAGACCGTCCGACCGCTCGATCATCCGCCCACGCATGCGGCCGTGATCGCGGAGCGCGCGCTGCTGGCCGCGCTGCAGGGTGGCTGCCTGGCGCCGATCGCCGCGCATGCTCGGCAATCCGCCGGCCAGCTAAAACTCGATGCCCGAGTGATTCACCCGCAGGGCAGCCAGCGGCTCGACGCGAGCGAGACCGGCCCGCTTGACGATCCGGTTGGCGTGGGGCGCCGCGCGGCCGACAGCCTGCTTCAGCAAGGAGCCGCGCGACTAATCGCCGCCGCCCGGGGCGACCAATCGGGTCGGTGACCCGTTCAGGAGGATTGCAAAGTCGATTTCCTCCGTCACTGCCGAGAAGCTTGTGCCCGCGAAAGCGGGTATCGGGAATCCAGGGCTCCGTCCCAATTCCCTGGATTCCCGCGTGCGCGGGAATGACGTCTGAGCGACTGCAGCGGCAAACGGGCTTCGACGACTGGATTCCCGCGTGCGCGGGAATGACGTGGGGAGGCTCAGCGCCAGCTGCAATCGACCTCGCAATCGGTCCTGGTGATCCGTCGCGGGAAGTTGAAGGCGATCGTCACGCGTGGTAGGATAGTCATCACTGGGGTCGCCCCGGCCCGCCTCCCACCATCACTCCGACCGCAAGGAGCCCCGCGATGTCACGTCACTGCCTGTTGGCCCTCCTGGTTCTCTCGATCACCACCACTGCCGTGTTTGCCGCGGAGCCGCCCGCCGAAATGGATGGGCTGCCGTTGATTTACAGCTCCAGCTTCGACGACGGCGCGGACGATTGGGAGCCGACCGATCCAGAAGTCTGGGAAGTGCGCGAGGTGGAGGGCGATAAGGTCTATGCTCAGTTCAAGAACGGCAAGTATCGGGGCCCGCACCGCAGCCCGTATAACATCTCGCTGCTGAAGGACCACGTGGTGGGCGACTTCGTGCTGACATTTCGGGCGCTGAACACCGATCCGAAGGGTGGGGGGCATCGCGATCTGTGTGTGTTCTTCGGCTGGCAGGATCCGGCGAATTTCTACTATGCCCACCTGGGCCAGCGGCCGGACCCGCGCTCCAGCCAGATCATGATCGTGGACGATGCGCCGCGGAAGATGATCACCACGAACAAGTCGCCCGGCATCCCCTGGGACGACCAGTGGCACGAGGTCAAGGTAGTCCGCGACGTGGAAGAGGGGACGATCCGCGTCTACTTCGACGACATGGAAAAGCCCAACATGGTGGCCGAGGACAAGACGTTCACCTGGGGGCGGATCGGCCTGGGCTCGTTCGACAACCACGGCCTGTTCGACGACATCCGGCTCTACGGCCGACGGGTGGAGAAGCAGTAGGTGGAGAAGCAGTAGGTTCCGCGGGTGGTACCGATAGCACGCGGGTGGCACCGATGGCTTGCCTATCGGTGTGCCGTCAGGCATGGGAGGCGCCGGGTGCCACTGCTGGCTTGTCCAGCAGTGCAGTTCCGCGGACGGGTGGCTGGGGCAAAGCGGCGAGTCGTGCGAGCCGCGTGCCCCGGCGAGGCTTATGGTGAAGGCCGGGGCACGGCGTTCGTTCCTCACACCTTTGCCCCAGGCACCCGCTGGCTCACGCGCTTGCCCCAGCCACCCGCCCGCCGTCGATGGCCGGGCGGCGGCTGCCACTTCTCGGATTGGCTGCTATAATGCAAACAACGAAGCGGAACGATATCAAGGCTTTCTAACATGCCCATTGCACCGACCGACATTGACCGTTGTGCAACGGTTGCCCGCGATTTCGGGGCGACGCGGCTGATTCTTTTTGGCTCGGCGGTCGAATCACCCGAAACGGCGCGGGATCTGGATCTGGCATGCGAAGGCGTCGGTGGCTGGGATCTTTTCCGGCTTGGGGCTCGGCTGGAGGAAGAGGTTTCGGCGCCGATCGACTTAATCCCCTTGGGCCGGGATGAACGGTTCTCCCGCTACGTGGAAGCGAAGGGACGTGTAATCTATGACGACAGGCGAGCTGCGCGAGCAGATTGAGGTCGAAGCCGAGGCAATGCGTTCACAAATCTGAATGCCCCATGTCCCACGAAACGCAACTCGCCGAAACACTCGCCCGCCTTGGGTTGGAACTACCCTCGGCGGCGGGACCCAAGGGCGTCTACCGCCCGGCCCTGGAGATCGACGGCCACCTATACCTCTCCGGCCATTTGCCGATCCGCCCGGACGGCTCGCTGCTGACCGGCCGCGTAGGCGAGAACCTGACCGAGCAGGAGGGTTACCAGGCCGCGCGGCTTTGTGGGCTGGCACTGCTGGCCACCGCCCGCGCGCAACTCGGCTCGCTTGATCGGGTCCGGCAGGTGGTCAAGCTGCTTGGCGCAGTCAATTCCACGCCCGACTTCAGCGCGCAGCCGGCGGTAATCAACGGGTGCAGCGAACTGCTGATTGAGGTGTTCGGCTCGGAGGTGGGCAAGGGTGCCCGCAGCGCGCTGGGCGTGGCGTCGCTGCCGTTGGGTGCGGCCGTGGAGATCGAAGCCGTCTTCGCCTTGGATGATTGACGGGCGGGACTGACGGGCTGGGCACGCCGGCAGCGGCGGAGGCGTTCTCACCTGCTCAGCACGGCGATGGCCACGTCGGCCCTGGTGTGCGGATTGTCGGTGATTCGCGCGCCGGCCGCCGTGTCGAGGGCCACGCACTGGTCGATTGTGACGCCTTGTTCGGCACAGAAGTGCTCGAAGTCGGTGAGCGTGAGGAAACGCACGTTGGGCGTGTTGTACCAGCGGTGTCCCTCCTCGCTTCCCACTTGGGGAGCATGGCCCTCGTCGGCCAGTTGCCGGCGGAACTTCTCATAGCCCAAGTTCGGGAAGCTGACGATCCCGCGCCGCCCCACGCGGAGCATCTCGCCGATGACCCGTTCCACGTCCATCACCGTTTGCAGGGTTTGTGAGAGCACGACGAAGTCGAACTGGCCGTCGGCGAACGCGGGCAGACCGCGGTTGAGGTCGGCCTGCACCACGTCCAGCCCACGGGCAATGCAGGTACGGAGCGACGGTTCGTCAAGCTCGAGCCCGATGAGCCGCTGGTGGCCCCGTTCCCTTAGCCGGCAGAGCAACGAGCCGGTGCCGCAACCCAGGTCGAGCACGCTGGCTCCGGGCGGGATCAACTCGACGATCGTATCGTAGTCCAGCCGATGTCGGCGGTGGAAGATGCTCGTCGGGCTGGGGCCCTCCGTTTCCAGTTTCCGCTCCACCAGTTCCGGCGCCCGGACTTCCGCGGCGGACTCCTGCCCGGTGGCTTTTTCCGCCGCCAGATTGGCGAGGAATCCGGCCGTCATGCCGCCGTACATGTCTAACTCGTCGGGCAGCAGGAAGGCGTCGTGGCCGCAATTGCTCTGGATGTTGCAGGAGCTGACCGGGCGACCGCAGGAAATCAGCGCATTGACCAACTCGTTGAGTTGGAACTCGGGAAAGAGCCAGTCGGTGGTGAAGCCCATCAGCAGCCAGCGACACTGCGACCGGCTGAGCCGCGCGATCAGTTCGTCCGGCGTGGGACCCAGGTCGAACAGATCGAGCGCCATGGTAATCGTCAGGTAGCTGTTGGCGTCGAAGCGCTGGCCGAACCGGTCGGCCTGATAGGCCAGATAGGAGCCCACGGAGAACTTGGTTTCAAACTGGCTTTGGATATCGCGCGGGCGGAGCCGATCGCCGTCGAATTTCTCCATCATCGCTTCGCGCGAGAGGTAGGTGATGTGGCCGAGCATCCGGGCCAGGGCCAGTCCCACGCGCGGACGCCGCGGCTGGTCGTAGTATTGCCCAGCGTGGTAGTGTGGGTCGCGGAGGATGGCGTTGCGGCCGACGATGTCGAACGCCAGGGCCTGACTGGTCAGCCGGGCGCTGGTGGCCAGGGTGATTGCGCCGGCGGTATGCTCGGGGAAGCGGGTGGCGAAGTCGAGAGCCATGAACCCGCCCAGCGAACCGCCGACGACGGCCAGCAGCTGGTCGATGCCCAGATGTTCGATGAGCATCCGCTGCGCGTTGACGATATCGCCGACGGTAATCACCGGGAAGTCGGCCCCGTAGCGGCGTCCGGTTTCCGGGTTGACGCTGTTTGGTCCGGTCGTACCGCGGCAGCCGCCCAGGATATTGGCGCAGATGACGAAGTAGCGGTTCGTGTCGATCGGCCGTCCCGGCCCGATCATCAGGTCCCACCAGCCGGGGTCGTCGTCCTCGTCGTGGGCCGCAACGTGCGAATCGCCCGAGAGGGCGTGGAAGATCAGCACGGCGTTGTCGGCCGCGGCGGTCAACTCGCCGTAGGTCTCGTAGCAAATCGTCAACTCCGGCAGCACCCCGTCCCGTTCCAGTTGAAACGGTTCGTCGAAGGTGACCGTTTGGGCGTACCGGAGCGGGTTGGCGTGCCGGATGTCGTCGCTGCTTTGGAAGGACTTCGGAGGCATGCTGTCGGATCTTGGGGGTGCTGGTGTCGGTGCCACCATGCTCGGCATCAGCCTTGCGAGGCTTCCAGGGCCTGGTCCAGATCGGCGAGGATGTCGTCGATGTCTTCCAGCCCGACGCTGATCCGCACATAGTCGTCGGAGATTCCGGCCGCCTCGAGTTCCTCGACGGTCTGTTGCGAATGCGTGGTCGAGGCCGGGTGGATCACCAGCGTCTTGGCGTCGCCGATGTTGGCGAGGTGTGAGGCCAGCTTGACCGACTCGATGAACTTCTGGCCCGCTTCGCGACCGCCCTTGATGCCGAAGCCGAGGATTGAACTGAAACCTTTGGTGAAATACTTCTCGGCCAGCGCGTGGCCGGGATGGCTCTTCAGCCCGGGGTAGTTCACCCAAGTGATCAGCGGGTGCTGCTCGAGGTGCTGGGCCACGGCCATGGCGTTCTCGCAGTGGCGCGGCATCCGCAGGTGCAGCGTCTCCAAGCCTTGCAGGAAGAGGAACGCGCTCATGGGGCTCATCGCCCCGCCCAGGTCGCGCAGCCAGTGCGTGCGGCAGGTGATGATGTAGCAAAGCTGCCCCACCGCTTCGTGGAAAACGGCCCCATGGTACGACGGGTCGGGCTGGGTGAACTGCGGCCAGCGGTCGGGCTCCTTCGACCAGTCGAAGCGGCCGCTGTCGACGATCGCCCCGCCGATGCTCGTGCCATGTCCGCCAATAAACTTCGTCGCGCTATAGACGCTGATGTCGATGCCATGCTCGAACGGGCGGAAGAGCACCGGCGTCATCACCGTGTTATCGCAAACCAGCGGCAGGCCGTGCGAGTGGGCCACCTCGGCGATGGCCTCGTAGTCGAGCACGTCGTTCTTCGGGTTGGCCAGTGTTTCGATGTAGACCGCCTTGGTGTTGCCGCGGATGGCCTGATCGATCTTCTGCGGGTCGGTGGCGTCGACGAAAGTGACGTCGATCCCCAGCCGCTTGAACGTCTGCCCCAGCAGCGTGAGCGTGCCTCCGTAGAGCGCGGCGGCCGAGACGATGTGATCGCCCGCGTGGGCCAGATTCATCAGGGCCACGCTGATCGCCTGCTGACCGCTGCTGAGGCCGAGCCCCCCGACGCCGCCGTCCATGGCCGCCAGGCGCTGCTCGAATACGTCGGTGGTGGGGTTCATCAGCCGCGTGTAGATCCAACCCATCTCCTTCAAGGCGAAGAGGTCGGCCGCGTGCTGCGTGTCGCGGAAGCAGTAGCTGGTCGTCTGGTGGATCGGGACGGCGCGGGAGCCGGTGGCCGGGTCGGGCTGCTGACCGGCATGCAGGGCCAAGGTGCCCAGTCCGCTAAAGGGGAACTCCTGGTTTTGTTCGTTCGACATGACTTGATTCCCTCGGTTGAGACGGGGGTGGTTTGACGCTGCTAACGATTCCGTTCAAAGGCCCGGCGGAGCGGGTGGTCGCTCGGCGACGGGAAACAGATCATTTTAGCGCGATCGGGGCCAATCGGCTACCGGTAGCCCAACGGGACCCTGCTTTGGGGGGTGTCGATTTTTACCAGCCGGGGACCGGTCCATTCTTCGGCCATCGGTGGGCGGGCGTGTGCCGCGAGCCCGTTGTATTCGCTACAACCGGACGCCGCCGACCGTGGGGATGCTATGGTTTTTGAGGGGACGGGGACGATCGGTCGTAGGCCGTATCACTCCGCCCGGATCGCTCCCCCTGGATCGCTCCGCCCGAATCACTCCGCGGAACGAGTGCCCGCATTGGGTGCGTCATGGAGACAGTCTCCGGCGAACACTTCCCGATAATCGGTGTGGTCCTTAAACCGAGGCCAATGCATGCCACCACCGACCAGAACTGGATCAAGCTCGATGAGTATTCCACGACCCGTAGCGTGGGTTCTGCTTGCCTTGGTGGTCATCCCCGGCACCGCTTACTTGGAGGTGACGCATGCCCGGTCAACAGAGGAACGTGAGGCGGAGCTATATCAGTTGGCCGCCACGCTGATCAAGGATTCCGATCCCCGTCGCCGGGCCGAGGCCGCCGCCCAACTCGCCGACTTTCCCGACAAGCGTTGCGTGGCTGCCCTGGTTGCCGCTCTGGGTGATGCCGACCCGCGGGTACGGGCGACAGCGGCCGATTCCTTGAGCGGCGTCTTTCGGGCGGCAACGCGACCGGTGGGCGAGGAGTATGCTTTGAAGCCGCTGGCGATCGCCTTGAAGGACTCCAACGCCCGGATGCGAGCCAAGGCGGCGGAAGCCCTGGGCTATAGCGACGACCATCGCGCGATCGACCCGCTGATGGACGCACTCCGCGACCCGGAGCTCATCGTGCGAATCTCGGCTGCTCGGGGGCTGGGAGCGCTGGGCGATGTGAGCGCCATCGTGGCGCTTCGCGAAGCCGCGAAGGACGACAACCCGGCGGTTCGCAAGGCGGCCGATGACGCGCTGACGCGAATCCAACGTGAAACACAACGACTGGTCAGCGAGGATGTGACCGAACCGGTCGCTGGAGATTTCGATCGTGGGGCCTACACCCGCTTCAGTGCGGATCTACACCATCCCGACGTGACGGTTCAGTGTCATGCAGTTGGCGGGTTGGGCGAAATGCGCGATCCCCGCGTGGTCGGGCCGCTGGTCGAATACATCCGCGAACGCGATCACATGTGGCGGTCCATGGCCATCACCGCTTTGGGTGAGTTGGGCTATGCCGAAGCGGTCAAGCCGCTGATGCTTTGGGCGGTGCGCGATCCCGATGCCGAGATACGCGAAGTGGCGGTTCGCGCGCTGGCGGAAATCGGCGACCGACGCGCCCTGCCCGCCATCAACACCGGACTGGTCGATCGCGAACCCCTCGTCGTCGAGGCCGCGGTCGACGCGGTCCGTCAGATGCACGACGAGGTCACCCTGGAATTGCTTGCCCAACTGGTCGAGAAACAACCGTCCCTGAAGCCCGGAGAGCAACTCGACGACACCCGAGCGCGAGTGAGAACGGACGCATTGCGGGCGATCCATGCCCTGGACCACCCCCAGGCGGTGAAGATTCTTGCTCGGGCCGCCGTCAACGAGTCGCATCGCAATCCGAGGTGGAACGCGATCAGCCTGCTGGGGCTCTATGTGAATGAGCCCCCCGACGACAGTCCGGAGTCGGACCGGTATCATGACTCCAGTGGCGTCGCGCGCGAGGTGCTCAAGCACATTGCCAGCCACTCGCCAGACAGAATCGACCGCCGGGTGGCCCAAGGAGCCCTGAATACTGCTCCGGGTAAGAACGTGGCACCCGACCCGTACAAGCTCATTGGACCCCGCTAATGTATCCAACCCAACGACCGACATTGTCCCCGCCGGCAGCAATTCTCTCGGGCCTGCTCATTCTCGCGACCTTCATCGGTTGCGGCGGAGATCCGGCGCAAAACGGCCCGACTGAAACCGACGCGGTGGCCGCGCCGAAGTGGACTATCGGCTTCAGCCAAAGCAACCAGGGTGACGCCTACCGCTCGCTGATTGCCGACGACCTCTTCGCAGCGGCCGCCGAGCATCCCGATATGTTGCTCGTGGTCCGCGACGCCGGCGGCGATGCGTCGGCGCAAGCGTCGCAACTGCGCGAAATGATCGGCCTGGGTGTCGACCTGATCATCGTCTGCCCCGAGGACCCCATGGCCGTCACGCCGGTGGTGGGCCAGGCGATGGACGCCGACATCCCCGTCGTGGTGCTCGACCGGCCGGTGATTGGCCGTCAGTACACCACGCTGATCGCCCCGGACGACGAGCAACTGGGCGAGGCCGTGGGGCACTGGTTGGTCGAAAAGCTCGATGGCAAGGGAAACCTGATCGAGCTGGAGGGCACCGTCGACAGTGCGGAGTCGATCGCCCGCAAAAAGGGCTTTCGCCGCGCGATCCGCGATGCCGACTTCGACGTGATGCTCTCCACCGTCACCGACTGGAAAGCGCAAGATGCGGCCGAGGCCATGGAGTCGGCCTTGGCTCAGTTCGACAGTATCGATGCGGTGTTTGGTCACGACGACGTGATCGCCCACGCCGCCTACCTGGAGGCCAAGGACGCCGGTCGGGCGGATAGCATCTTGTTTGTGGGCATCGGCGGCTTGCCCGAGGAAGGATTGAAGTGGGTTCGCGAGGGCACGCTCGACGCCACGCTGGCCCAAACATCGGGCGGCCGGCTCGCGGTGGCGATCGCGCTGCAGGTTCTCCGTGGCGAGAGCGTTCCCCAGCGGATCACGCCCACCACGCGGGTCTACACGCCGAAAAACGTGGCCAGCGGCGGCGAAGAGATCGAGAAGGGCGAAGGGACCGAGAAGAGCGAAGGGGCCGAGAAGGGCCAGGGGTGAGGCGGCGTGCGTGGTTATGCAGGAATTTCGCAGTAGGTCGAGTAGGAGTGCGGCAGAGGAATGGGCTCTCCGTCTTCCTTCATGCCGTCGAGATGGAGTTGGATTGCATCCCGCATGGTTTTCTCGACTTCCTCTCGGGCCTTGCCGGTGGCGACGCAGCCGGCTAGATCCGGAGAAAACGCGGAGTATCCTGTCTGCGTTTCTTCAACGACGACAAGGTACTTGTTCATTTCAACCCCGCTTGTTTGAGGATGCTGTTGAGGGTGCCGGGAGCCAGATCATCGCCGGGTTTGCCACGATGGTGACTCGCCCTGGCTTGGAAGGGTGTTTGTCTTGTCGATGGCTGCCGCGCGTGGCGACCAAGGTCCACCGATCCGCCTCGATCTTCTTGATGGCTTCCCGAACCTTCATTTTCAGACTGTACCACGGAGCGTGGAGATGATCAACTCCTGGATAACGTTTGGCATAACCGGGCCGCCGCGGTTGATGTTCCATTTGAAAACGCGCTTTCGGCGGCTCCGCGTTCATGCCATTGTTATGCCGCGACTACGCTTCCAAAGCATGTTGACCCAGTGACATTGCTAAGTCGCCAATCTCTGGAACCACAGCAGCCCCTGGATAAGGATTCGTCAATCGCTCGAAGCAATCGAAGACTGCAAACACGCGCACAAGTAACGTCAGACTTAGAAGAAATCACTTCGGCGTTGCTGGCCTGGTCACAATGACAATCTTATGAGTCGCGTCGGGAGGCGACGACTCCATGATCGTGTATTTCCCCTCGCCATCATCCGACGGGGTCGGATGGAACGCCGACCCTGTCTTTCGAAACGGGTTCTCCTTGAGTGTTGCCATGGCGGCATTCCCCTCAGCACTCGCGACGGCGATCCGGATACGGTCGGGGTCTGAATCGACGAGAACGGCAACTTGGAGTGCCCCGTCATATACCGGACCGTCCAGGAGCATGCGACGCTCCTCGCCGAACTCGGCGACGATGGAAATGGCGGTGGGCTCAGCCAAGTCGATTCTCGCGAGATCGACTCCAAGCATATCCAGGATACGGTCCGAGGGCAGATGGGTGTCGGCGTTTTCCCCCGACTTCTGATCCGCCTGTCCATCCGCGTGTGCCACCGGCGGCTGCTCGTTCTCTTGCCCCCTGCCCGGCGAGTCCTGGCCACATCCCCCGCACATCAGCAGTGCCACGGCCAAGCCCAATACGCACGTCGTGACTCTCATTGCGTGTTTCATTGCCTTCGCTCCTGTTCAGTCTTCATCACTTCTTGGATCGTCTTGATAGCGCCCCCTGCGGCATAACTTGTTTATAGGAAGTTTCTGCCTATCACCTGTAGGCCGCAAATGTGCGGCCTAGCGCGCAGGCAGTTGATTCTCGTAAGTCGAATTGTAGCTGTTGGTTGCTCCATTGTCACGCCGCCTGCTGCGTGATAGGCCGCCCCTGCCTAACGCTCATCGGGGCGCCGAGCCGGGCAGCGAGTGGCCGCAGATTCGAAACGAGATATTCGGCATTCTCGCCGGGAGGCGATGGGCCGTCAAGTGGCGGAGAGAAGCCCCGCTGGGGTGGGGTGGGTTCCGCTTGCTCGTCATTCCCACGAAAGTGGGAATCCAGCGAAACGCTGGAAACGCCTGGATCCCCGCGTGCGCGGGAATGACGGGTTCAGATTCCCGCGTGCGCGGGAATGACGGCTTTCGGCCCCTCTCCCGCAAGCGGGCGAGGGGAGCAATGGTCCGGCTCTGCAGATCGCGACTCTGCAATCCTCCCGAAAAACTGCCACCCGGAAAGTTGCCTCCCGGAAAACTGCCACCGGAAAGTGCCAACGGGAAGTGCCACAAATACCCCGGACTCGGCCAAACCCGCACCTCGAGGGTGAGCTAAACTAGCCTGGGGCCCGGCTTGGACGTTCGGTCGGTCGTGCGGCCACTACGGGTTCCCGCGTGCGGCCCGCCATGAGAACTTGCCAGGCGGAGCCGGCTTTGCAATCCCACCGGAGAACCCGCCGGGGCCCAAGTTTTTCCGTCCTCGGGCGAATACACCGTCGAGGTACACGGCTTCCACGAGAAGACAAACCGAAGGAGAGGCTAATCACATGACCCAGAAAGAACGATCACAGGTCCTTGTCGCCGGGGCCATGGTAGCCGTCGCCCTGTTGGCGGTGCCCTACTTCATCTGGTTCCAGTGCCGCATCGAGGTGCCTGCCCGGCAGATGGCCGTGTTGATCCGCAAGATCGGCAACGACTTGCCCAACGACCGCGAACTCTCGCCCGACGCCGAAACGAAGGGTGTGCAGCCGACCGTGTTGGCCGAGGGGCGCTACTTCTACAATCCCTACGTTTGGGATTGGGCGGTGGTCCCGCAGGTCGAGATTCCCGAGAACAAGCTGGGCGTGCGTGTGCGGCTTCACGGCGACAACCTCCCGCCGGGCGACCTGATCGCCTGGCAGGAAAACCAGAAGGGCATCGTGCCCGAAGTGCTACGTCCCGGACGCTACGCGATCAACGCCCGGCTGCCGGGCCAGCCGCGCGACCCTGGCTTCGACTTCTACGCCGAAACAGTGGAGTTGCACGAGCCGGTCACCGTACCCGCCGGCTTCAAGGGCGTGGTGACCAATCTGTCGGCGCCCATGCCGGACGACCCCAATCAACTCCTGGTCGAGGACGGGCGCCGCGGCGTGCAGCAAGTGTCGCTGGACCCGGGCACCTACTACATCAATCCTTACGTGCAGCGGATCAATTTGGTCGACTGCCGCAGCCAGCGCTTCGACCTCTCGCAGGGGGGGCAGATGGGCTTTCCCTCGAAGGATGGCTTCTTCGTCGTGCTGGACGGGCGGATCGAGTTCCGCGTGAAGCTGGATGAGGCCGCCCACGTGTTCGTCACCTACAACGAAGACCAGAATGGCGATGCCATCCATGAAGAGATCATCAATAAGATTATCCTGCCCAACGCGCGTTCTTTTTGCCGCTTGCAGGGCTCGAACTACTCGGGCCGCGATTTCATCTCCGGCGAGACACGGACCCAGTTCCAGGAGGACTTCCAGCAAACCCTCAGTGAGAAATGCGGCTCGCAAGGGATCGAGGTAATCCAAGCGCTGATCACCAAGATCCGACCGCCGCAGAAGATTGCCGATCCGGTGCGCAAGCGGCAAATCGCCGTGCAGACCGAGGAGCAGTACCAGCGCCAAATCGAACAGCAGAAATCGGAACAGCAACTGGCCATCGAGCGGGAAATGGTCAACCAGAAGAAGGCCGTCGTCGACGCCGACCAGCAAGTGGTCAAGGTGGTGACCGACGCCCAGCGGAAGCAGGAAGTGGCCGTCATCGAGGCCAATCAGCGACTGAAGGTGGCTGAGTTCCAGTTGAAAGCCGCTCAGGATCAGGCCGCCGCCACCCGGGCCCGCGGCAACGCCGCCGCCGAAGTGATCCGCTTTGACAACGAGGCGGAAGCCGCCGGCTGGCGTCGGGCGGTGGAGTCGTTCGGCGGCGATGGTCAGCAGTTTGCCCGTTGGGTGATGCTGAAAAAGATTGCCCCGGCGTTCCGCCAGATGATGATCAACACGGCTGACAGCCCGATCATGGATATCTTCGAGACGTACCAGCAAGACAAGGCCGCCGGTCAGCAATAACTAGCAGCGAACCGCTCCGGTCCGGCGGTGGTGTCGTCGTCGCCGGCAGCGATATCCAACATCCCACATCCCAACAAGGTGTTCAACGATGAATTACGTTCGACTTGTCACGTCGATCCTGGTCGTGCTGCTTTGCATTGTGGCCGTAGCCGGGGCGTTCCACTGGACGATCAACCGCGTGTACGTGGAGCCGGGCAGCAGCCTGATGCTTCGCTATAAGGGTCCGCTCATCTTCGGCAAGGCCGAGTACGCCAAGGCGGGCCATTTTGCGGAGGAAGGCCAGGTGGGTGTGTTGGAGCGGCTCCGCGGCCCGGGGCGGCACTTCTATTGCCCGATCTGGTGGGAACGGACCATCGTGCCCGATCAGGTGGTGGAACCCGGCCAGGTGGCCATCGTCACCAGCAAGCTGGGCAATCCGCTGCCGCCGGGCGAGTTCCTCGTCGAGGGCGACCTGGGCGAGACCAAGCACAAGGGAATCCTTCGCAAGGCCTATGGCCCCGGCCGCTACCGCGTGAACCCCTACGCCTACGAGTTCGCTCCCATCCAAACCCAACGCCGGCAAGACGGCAATCAGGTCAAGCATTCCGGCTGGGTGGATATCCCCACCGGCTATGTTGGCGTGGTGACCTACCTGGCCGACGACCCCGACTTGAACAAGCGGGCGGGCATTCAGGCGGAAGTGCTGCCGCCGGGTCTCTATCCGGTCAATCCCAGGGCACAGGAAGTCGACGTGGTCGAGATCGGCTACCGCGAATCGACCATCAATGTCGAGCAGAAGCAAGCGGCCGGCGGGCGCGTCGTCTTGGACGAGGCGGGCGAGCCGGCGCCGGTCAGCGATACGGGCATCAACTTCCCCTCCAACGACGGTTTTGAAATCCAGATGGACTTCACGGCCATCTGGGGTGTGATGCCCGACAACGCGCCCGCGGTGATCGGCAAGTTCGGCAACGTGACGGCCGTTGAGCAGAAGGTGATCATCCCGCAATCGGAGAGCATCTGTCGCAACAACGGCTCCAAACTCGGGGCCGTGGAACTGCTCATCGGCGATTCCCGTCAGCAGTTCCAAAACGACACCTCGGCCGACTTCGAGCGGGTTCTGGAAGACAAGGGCGTTACCTTGCTCTATGGGCTGATCCGGCACATCTACATCCCGCAGGAAGTGCGGCTACCCATCCAGGAATCGTTCATCGCCGACGAACTGAAGCTCACGCGCGACCAAGAGAAGGAAACCGCCAAAACCGAGGCCCAACTCCGCGAGGAGGAGAGGAAGGTCGACCTGGAGGCGGAACGCGTTCGCGTGGAAACCCAGAAGCTGGTCGCCAACGTGCTGGCCGAGGGTGAGAAGGAGTCGCGCGAAATCGCAGCCGAAGCCGAGCAATTGGTCGCCGCCATCGACAGGCAAGTGGCCGAACTGGAGGCCAAGAAAGACGTCGTCCTCGGTGAAGCCCGAGCCAAGGCCGAGCAAGTGCAACAGGAAGCCCGCGCCGACAAGTTCAAGTTGGCCGTCGAGGCGTTCGGCGGCGGCGACGCCTACACCAAGTGGCAGTTCGCCGAGGGTCTGCCGTCGGATATCGACCTGAAACTGCTCTACGCCGGCGAAGGGACGCTCTGGACCGACCTGAAGAACATCACTCCCACCGTGCCGCTGAAACAGCCGAAGAAGTGAGCGGGCGCGAGAGAATGTGGGGCGATCGTCGGTCGTGGCTGGGGAGGATGCTGGCAGCAAGCTGATCTCGGTCGCCAAGACATGCCCTGAAGCTAAGCCGCCTCGGTGTCCACCAGTGCGACGATCACCTTCTTGATCGCCTCGGGCAGCCGCTCCCAGCGTTGGACCAACTGAGCCAGACGGGCATCGGATGGCGGCGTGGGGATGGGGCGAGTTTCCGCTTCGCGTGGCGGCGGCCCTTGCGGTTTGGTTTCCTGGTCCGCTTGCTTCGGCTTCGTCCCCGGCGTGGTCTTTTTGCGGTCGCCCAGCGGCGTGGCCAGCGGTCCGCGAAGCCAGGCCGAAGGGTTGCCCGCCGCTAGCGGCATCTCAACGCGCCGAGGCGAATGTTCCCCTCCAGGCTTGCCCGGCCGCGATTCCGCGCCCGGCTTGACGTTGCGATCCGAGCCGGTGCCCAGGGCGGGCGGGGCGGTCATCGCCCGCAGCAAACGCAAATCGGCCGAACCGAGTTCCGGCGTGTCCAGGCTGGTGGGAGACTTTTCTTTGCGCGATGTCCCTCGGCCGCCTCCGGCGGGGCCCTCGGACTGCTTTGGGCCATCGTCCGCCGGGACGCATGGGCTGATCGAACCGTCGGAGGAGACCACTTTCCACAAGCCGGCGTTCCCAGCGGGAACGAATTGCGGCCTCGGCTCGCTTCCCGCCTTGGCGCACTCCGCGCTGGAGTTCGGGGCGAGGTGCCGCGGGTCGATCTGCTGGCCTTGGTCGAACATCATGCGGCCGCCCTATCTTCTGGCAATGGTGCGAGCTTGATATCGGCTTCACCCGCGCGGACCCCGTTCCCCGCCGGCGAATCGCGCGAGGGCTTGGCAGCCGTTGAACCCGGCGCTGACGAAACGCCGTCGGCGCGCGGCACGACCCTGGTGATCCCGAATCGCGGAGCCCCACACTGGCCGAAACCCGGCCAGCGAGCCCCCAATTCAAGCCGGTGCACCGCTCTAGGCGGCGTCGGCGGCCTTGACGTCCGACCAGGATCGCTTGTACTGGAGTGCTTCGAGCAACTCCGCCAGGCTGAGCGTCTTATTTTCCAGCTCGAGCGGGATTTCCATGCCCGGGTCGCAAACCATGTCGACGGTGCCGTCTTCGCCGACGAGCTCGTCGAACTCGCGAAGCAGGCCATCCTGCACGGCCTGGCGTACGAGGTGTCCGCGCGTGGCCGACACTTCGGTGGCGCGGTCGCCCAAGCTGTCGGCTGCCCGTTTGGCCAATGCCGGCAGGTATTCGCTGGGCACCTCGATAATCTTAGGAATGTAGATTTTGACTTGCATGAATCTGGCTCCTGCGTCTTTCTGAACGATCAGCCGGCCTGCGGCCCGCTCGGTCCCAGTGTGCATTCCCGGGGCCGCACGTTGGCGGTCTCCCTTCCGCGATCATCACGCCCCGCGCCTAGGGGCCGGGGGCATACGTCAGACATATCGGCGCGCAGGCTGTGACGATTACACCGTTTTTCCGAATTTTGCCGCGTGGCGCGATGCTAGCGGTGATATCGGCCGCTTGACTGACGGCCGTCGGCGTTGTTTAATACGGCTTCCCGTTGCCCATCGGTGGGCGCGGGGCTGTGTACCCCCCAACGGGAAGTCCCGCCTTTCGTACTGAATCCTGCATTGCCAATGGCCGCTTCCCGCGGTGCTCTGGCCGCCGATCAAGCCGCCCCGCGGTCCGATCGGCGCTACCTGCGGAACATTGGCCGCGCGAGGATCAATCGCTTACCCAGGAGCCCATTGCCATGAGACGTGTTCTATTTTCGACAGGTCAAGTTGATGCTTCGCGTGTTGCCGCGATCAGCCGTTTCGCTCGGCGAGTTGCCATGCTCGGGCTACTGGCGGCCGGCGTGGTTTTTTCCACGGCCGCGGTTCGTGCCGCTCGGCCGAACCTGGATATCCCCAAGGTCTCGGCCGACGAGGTGATCTGCTTCGCGCTCTACACGGTCGACGACGGCGTGCTGAAGCTCACGGCCCAACTCTACCCGTTGCCGGACGACGCCACCCACACCGTCCGCTTGGAAGTGAAGCGCGACGGCAAGTGGGAAGAAGTTGCCCGCACGGAGATCGTCAACCCGGGCTGGACCGCACCGTTTCGGGTGGAGGACTGGGACGAGACCCGGCAGTTGCCCTACCGAGTGCGGCACGGCGAGTCGGCCGTCTACGAGGGGCTGATCCGCGCCAACCCGATCGACAAGGACGAGATCGTCATGGCCGCCTTCACCGGCAACTCGATCTACGAGCAGCACGGCGGCGACATCCCGCGCGACGATCTGGTCGCGAACATTAAACGCGTGGACCCCGACCTGCTGTTCTTCTCGGGCGATCAGGTTTACGACCACAAGCGGCACTACGCTTACTGGCTGCGGTTCGGCCGCGATTTCGGCGAGGTGATCCGCGATCGGCCGACCATCACCATTCCGGACGACCATGACGTGGGCCAGCCGAACCTTTGGGGCGAGGAGGGGGTGAAGTCGACCCTGGGCGGCGCGGCCGACGGTGGCTACGCCCGTCCGGTCGAGTATGTGAAAGAAGTCGAGCGGGCACAAACGAGCCATCTGCCCGACCCCTTCGATCCACGGCCGATCAAGCGGGGCATTGGCGTCTACTTCACCGAGTTGGACTGGGGCGGGATCAGCTTCGCGATTATCGAGGATCGGAAGTTCAAGACCGGCCCGGCCGACATCATCCCGAAGATGGGCCCGCGGCCGGACCACATCAAGAAGGCGGAGTACGACCCGAAGGCGGTCGACGTGCCCGAGGCCCAACTGCTGGGCGAGCGTCAACTGAAGTTCCTTCGCCACTGGGCGGCTGATTGGAAAGATTGCCAGATGAAGGCTGTCCTTTCGCAGACGATTTTCTGCGGCGGCGCCCATCTGCACGGCTCACGCAACAATCGGCTGTACGCCGACCTCGACTCCAACGGTTGGCCCCAGACCGGGCGGAACAAGGCGCTGGCCGAAATGCGCAAGGCGTTCGCCGTCCACATCGCCGGCGACCAACACCTGGGCACCATCTTCCATCACGGCATCGAAGAGTTCGGCGATGCCTGCTATTCGTTCTGCGTTCCGTCAATCGCCAACCTGTATCTGCGCTGGTGGGCGCCGCTCGAGCCGGGCGGGAATCGCGAGCCGGGCATGCCGCCCGAACTCGGGGAACACCTCGACGGCTTCGACAACAAGGTGACCGCTTGGGCGGTGGCCAACCCGACGCCCGAGGAGAACAGCGGCAAGCTGACCACGCGGGCGGCTGGGTTCGGGATCGTGCGATTCAACAAGCCCGAGCGGACAATCACGTTCGAGTGCTGGCCGCGGAACGTCGACGTGACCTCGCCCGAGGCGAAGCAGTACCCGGGCTGGCCGAAGACGATCCAACAGCAGGACAACTACGCCCGCCAGGCGGTGGCCTACCTGCCGACGATCGAAGTGACCGGCATGGACGATCCCGTGGTGCAGGTGAAGAGCGAGCCGGACGGGGAGATCGTTTACACGCTGCGGATCAAGGGGAAGAGCTTCCGGCCGAAGGTGTTCGCCGAGGGCACCTACACGATCCACGTTGGCGAGCCGGGCACGGACCGCGGCAAGACGATCACCGGCGTCCCCAGCCTCAAGCCGGACGCGAAGAAGACGCTGAAGGTTGATTTGTAGGCCGGCAGTAGGCGTGCCGCTAGCCGGGAGCTAATAGCTCGCGGAGCGGCGGGGCGACGCGCGTCGCTGGACCGTGGGTGGCACCGGTTCTTGAACCGGTGTCGCGAAGCGGCAAGAGGATCGCGGCGCCGGTCGCCCGGGATTAGCCACGTTTCTGTTTCGGCTCGCCGGTTTCAGCCTTCGACGCCTTTGTTTGCTCTGGCGTCTGCCGGGATTGATAGAAGCGGACGAGTTTGCGCGAATCGAAGTCGCACTGCCGGGAGATCGCTTCCCGCGCGTCCCAAATCCGTTGCAGCGTGGAATCGGTTATGGCACCCCTATTCTTAAGCGTGACACAGCACTAGATTCCCGCCTGCGCGGGAATGACGAAGGTGGCGTGGCAATGACGAAGGTGGCGTGGCAATGACGAAGGTGGCGCGGCAATGACGAAGGTGGCGCGGCAATCACCAATCGCGGCGGGCGATTGGCCGAACGCTCTTCCCGGCCTGGGTCGCCTTTACTCCATCGGCTGGAAGTCGACCTCGACCAGACCGGCGTCGATGAACTGCCCGCCTCGACTGTTGCGGCAGTGGATGGCCATCACGTTCCGCCCGGCATGGAGTTTCTCGCGGGCTTTCGTGCGGATGGGCATGCGGCGATACTCGACCGTGAATCCGCCGGCGGCCAGGGCCAACTCGCCGTTGAGATATACCTCCACGTCCTCGTCGTGATGCAACAGCAGCCAGAGCCGGTCCGCGAGGGATGACCGATCGAAGTCCTCCGGCAGATGGAACTCGCGCCGTAGCCAGATATCGCTACCGCTCCAGTTTGTACCGACCCGGGCAGCGGGCGTGCCGGGCGTGCCGAACCCGCCGGGCCCAACGCTCCAGCGGCTGTCGTCGAAATCGGTTTCGATCCACGGGGCTGGCGGCTGATTGAATGAATATCGCCAGCGAGGAGCGGTGGATGCGTCCCCATTGTCGCTGCCGTCGGGCGCGTCGCCCGTGGCGCCGTCGTTGCCGCCGTCGTTGCCGCCGCCGTCATCGTTGCCTGCGCTGCGGGCCTCCGGCTGGGCCACGGGCACGAGCACGGTGGTCTTGGCTTCGAGGCCACGGTTGGCGGCCGCCACGCGCGAAAGGTCGACCTTGAGGATCGCCCGATCGTAGGTCAGTAGGCCGTTGCATTCGGCCTCCACGTCGGTCAACTGCGTGTAGACGGCGGCCGAAAGACCCTTCTGCCGAGCCATTCGCCAAATGTTGGCCACCAGTGATTCATAGCGGGCCGTCAATTGGGCCGAGTTGTTCATCATCCGGTAGCCCCAGCGATCCTTGGTCCACGTGTGGCCGGGGACCGCCAGCCCGAGGCCACCGAATTCGCCGACCATCGCCGCACGATCGGCCTCCGCGTCGACCTCGGGGGGGCCGGGGTAGCCGTGCCGATCGACGACGTCGCCGCTGCCGGGATCGTTCCAGCCACTGGCTGCGTCGATCAGTCGGGTGGAATCGAGCCGGCGGACCGTGTCGACGTAGCGGGTGGTTTCGGCCTTCCAGTCGGCCGAGGCGTGCTCGCCCTTCTTGGCCGGTTGTCCCCAGCCTTCATTGAAGACTACCCAGCCGATGATCGACGGGTGATTCCGTAGCGACTCGATCATCCGCCGTAATTCCAGTTCGAACTGCTGGTGATCGGCGGCCGTGGGGTTGGTAGCGCTGGGCATGTCTTGCCAGACAAGCATCCCCAGCCGGTCGCACCAGTAGTACCATCGTGAAGGCTCGACCTTCACGTGCTTGCGAATCATGTTAAACCCGAGCCGCTTGGCGGCCTCGATGTCGGCCCGTTGGGCTTCATCGCTGGGTGGGGTGTAGACGCCGGCGGGCCAGTAGCCCTGGTCGAGTAGGCCCATCTGGAAAAGCGGCTCGCCGTTGAGCACGATTCTCGCCCGGCCCTGGTCGTCCTGTTGCAGACCGACTTCGCGCATGGCGAAGTAGCTCTCCACTTCGTCGATGGTCAACTCGCCTTGCAGCAAGGTGAGTTTCAGGTCGTAGAGGTGTGGGTCGTCGGGCGACCAGAGCCGCAACTTCTCGGGCGGGATTTCCAGGCGGATGTCGGCGCCCACGCCGCCGTAAGCGCGAACGAGGGTCTTGCCATCCATTTGTACTTCCGCGCGGACGGTGTGGATCGGTGTGGTATTGTGCCCCCGGACCAGCAGCCGCAGGCAACTGGCGTCGATGTCTGGCGTGAATCGCAATTCTTCGATGTGAGCCGGCGGGACCGGCTCCAGCCAAACCGTTTGCCAGATGCCCGTGCATGGCGTGTAGTAAATGCCGCGCGGCCGCTTGTCCTGCTTGCCGCGTGGCTGGCCACCGCTGTCGCTGGGATCGAAGACCCCGACGAGCAACTCTTGCGGTCCTTCGCCGGTCAGTTGATCGGTGATATCGAACGAGAACGGATCGTAGCCGCCGCGGTGGGTGCCAAGGCGATGACCGTTTACGTGCACGGTGGCTTCCCAGTCGACCGCCCCGAAGTGCAGCAGCACGCGCTGCCCGGCCCAGGCCTTGGGGACACTGAACTCCCGGCGGTACCAAACGCGCTCGGCGCGGCGGTGCAGGCCGGAAAGTGACGACTCGACACAGAATGGCACCAAGATCCGGTGCGGAAGGGTCTTGTCCACCGGCGGGTCGATGGGGCCGTTGGCGAATCCCAACTCCCACAGCCCATTGAGCGAGAGCCACGGACGACGGACCAGTTGCGGGCGGGGATATTCCGACCAGACCGCGTCGGACCGCACCTGAGCAGCCCAGCGACTGGCCAGCGGAACCGGGGCCGGCGTCCAGCCGGAGTCGGTCGCCGAGGGCTTTTCGGCAACACTGGTGGGCTCCGCCGACTGGGCCGAGCGGGTCAAAGGGACCGACACGGCGGGCAGGGTGAGCACGGCGAGCGATCCGATCAGCACGCGTACCAGTCCAGGGGCCAACCACGCCGGTGAACACAAGCCGCAAACCCATTGGTTCCCGTTGCCGATCGTCGAGCGATTCATGGCTCCCCCCTTTTTGCGCATAAGTTGCCGTATGCCGTTTTTAGGCCTCCGCCATGGTATCGCGCGGGTCGGCGGGCCACAATCCGAGTGTGGGCCTGCCTCGGCGGGAATCAGAGGGGCACAACCGGGGCAGGGGTCGGCCCCCCGGCGGGAAAAGCCGGCGTCCGGCCGCGCGAAAGCCCTGATGGCCGTCTCTTGCGAGACGTCCCAGCGGCTTACGCTCCGTCGGTCTGACGGCGCAAGGCCCTTTCCAGGGCTTCGACGCGAGCCTCCAACTCTTGCACCCGTTGTCGCAGACGCCGCACCTCACCGGGCGCGTCGCCGGAATCGGCTGGGTTCCGCATCGCCGGGCCGCTTGAATCGGACGACGTTGGTTCGAAAAGAGGTCCCCGCGGGCGCGAAGCAGCCGGCATCTCCAACGGGGCGGCGAGGGGCTCGGGCAGGAGGTCGTCGCTCTGGCGATCTCCCGCATCAAGCGGCTCGGGGAAGGGGTCGGCCAAATCGAGTTGGCCGGGCCCGTTTGGGTCCGTTGCCGGGGCGTTGCCGGGAGGCGTCGTGGGCGGCGGGCTGCTCGGGCCCAAGTCGACCGTCGGTGCTTCCCCGCTCGTGTCGTCGGTGGGCGCTGTCGATTCGCCGCCGAGCAGTTGGTCGAACAAGCCTCCCAACGCACGGCGGGCAGTCCGCTCGGCGGGCTCGCCGCCGCAGTTGGTGTCTTCGGCCGAAGTTGCGTCTCCGCTCGAGGGTGTGCCGGCGTCGCCGGCCGCATCCAGCACGCGGCCCAACAGGCGGCGCGCGGGACGCGGCGTGGGAATCGTCTCCGGACCGTCCCCAGCCGTCGCCTCCGGTCGGGCTGGCGAACCACTAGTGGCGGACCGAGCATCGCTGGTCGACGACGGGTCGTCACGACGTTCGGTCGCTGCCGGCTTGGCCGCCAGGGTGACATCCAGCTTCAGCGACCGGCCGCCTCGCAGCACGTCGACGGCCATCCGGCTGCCAGCCGGCAATCGTTGCATCAAGTCCGCCATCTGGCGGAGGGTACGAATCCGTACGCCGGCCAGTCCGGTTATCAGGTCGCCTTGCTGGATTCCGGCACGAGCTGCTGGGCTCTGATCGCGCACGGCCCGAACCACGACCCCGCCACGGGCATTGTCGACCACGGCACCGAGGTATCCACTGCCGCGCGAAGCCGTCGACGCGTCGCTGGACGCAGCGGCCGGCAATCGCGCGCGGTCTTCCCGCTCCTGGCGGACCTGGGCGCGAATTCGCTCTTCAAGTTGTTTCAAAACGGTCTGGCCCGAGGCCGGCTGAGCGGCTAACAACAGGCCGAGCAACGGCGGAAATAGCGTTGCGATTGAAACACTCACTGAAATAGAGCGGGTTGGACGATGGAGCATGAGGAGAACCTCATCGGTTGGAGTTGCCACCCGGCGGGGTGGGTCGGGTGGGCATGAATCGCGGCTGGACCGCCAGGGCCCACGGCAGGCCGCCACTGGTCATTATACGCCGATGGTCGCGGTTGACACGCCCCCGTCCGGCGAGGACGATTGCGGCAGGGCCATCCCCGTCTGGGCGGTCGGCAACTACCCGCCGGATGACCTGGCACGTACGCTCGCTGCCGCTATTCCGCTACGGCCGGCTTGTTGTTTGTGTTGTTTGCCGCTTGCCACGGGTGTTCCATGTCCCACCGTTCCGCACGGCCCCCCGGCTCCATCCCGATCGTCTCAATCGATCCGACCGATGCCTCCGCGCGCACCGAGGCCCTGACCTTGTTAGCCGCGAGCGCCCCACCGGAAGATCGCGAGGCCTATTTGACCGAGACCTCGCGGATGGTGCTGGAAGACCCCTCGCTCGTCCATCTCGCGGTCGCGCGGGACGGAAGTCAACTGACGGCTTGCTCGATGGCGATGCGGCAGCCGGGCTGCCTGGGCGTGGTGTGGCCACCGGTGGCCGCGGCTCCGCGGGCGTTGGACGATCGTCTTGATGAAGTGATGCGCGGACTGCTTCGCGCCAGCCGCGACTGGCTGGCCGACCGAGGGACGGTCATGGCCCAGGTGATCCTTCCCGCCGTGGATGAGCACCAGCGACGCCAACTGGAAGCCGAGCGATTCTTCCACCTGGCCGATCTGCTTTACCTGGGCTGCCCGGCGGAGCGCTTTCCAGCGGCGGAGCCGATCTTACCCATGGCGTTTTCGCCCTATTGCGCGGAGATGCACGATCGTTTCGCCCGCGTGGTTGATGCCACGTACGAAGGGACGCGAGATTGTCCCCAGTTGAACGGCGTCCGCGCGATCGACGATGTCCTGGCGGGGTATCGAGCGTCGGGCGTGTTTCGACCGGAGCTTTGGAGCCTGTTTCAACACGGCGAGCACGACGTCGGCTGTCTGTTTCTAGCCGATCATCCGCGACATGGCAACGTGGAACTGGTGTACATGGGTTTGCTGCCGCAGTGGCGGGGACGCGGCTGGGGAGCGAGCATCGTGCGGCAAGCGCAATGGGTCGCTCGACGCCTGCAGCGCGAGCGGCTGGTATTGGCAGTCGACGCGGAAAATCGACCAGCGATTGACGCCTACGCGGCGTGTGGGTTCGAGGCTTGGGATCGGCGTACGGTATATGCCTGCCGCTTTTCGAGCGAGCGATGAGTACCGTGGGGGGGCATGGGACGTGCGGTTTTAGTGTGCTGGAGGTGATGGAAATCGCCGTGGCGGCGGGCAAGAAGCCGGCGAGGAATCGTCAAGAGTGTTTTTCCCCGGGCGCGACGCGGGGTGTCGGCCAGAGCGCCCCCCGTCGGCGGCATGCACGGGATGCCCAGGTCCGACAACTTTTCCACGCATCGCGAAATTGCACCGTCGTTTTGTCGCGATGAAATGCCAGTCCGCCAAGCCCGGTTTTTCCGCGGAATCGGACGTCCGCGCGGTGCTTGCGAGAAAAAGTTTGGGCAATGTTAGGGTCGGCCATTTGACAGCAGTGCTGGCGTCGCTACAATCAGTTTTCGCGTGGGGCGGAAAACCTCGCGGCGGCAGTCGCCGCACTTCGAGTCATTGTCTTTCCGCCTGCCGTTGCGAGTTGTCGCGGCGAAGCGGCCCGCGGGGACCAGTCGCCTTTTTCGGGCGAGTCGGCCCTTAGTCGGCCCTTGGGGTGGAGTGGGTGGCCGCGGCGGTTTGCACGCAGTGTGGGACATCGGCGGTGGTTGATCGCGGTGGCCCTCGATGTGGCCCCGGACCCGCGGCGGTGCCCTCCCCTGGCCGGATGGCCGGCGGGCGGTTATCAATGGCTTTCGTTGTCGTTTTGTTTGCCGGTGATCGGAAAGGAGGTAGGGCGTGATGGAATACGATCCGCGTCGTTCGCCACGCGCTCGGCCCTCCCTGGGGTTGATCCTTGAGTCCGGCCCCTTTCGGTGATCCACATCCCGGTCGGGATGGCAAGTCGACTTCCTTTGTACGTTAGCGTCTGCGCGCTACGAGTGCGCGCGTAAGGATACAAGACTGGTGACCAAGGACGATATGGAGATCGTGTCGGCCATGCGCGCGGCGCTGGCCGATAGGGTCGGAACATCACGATACGAGCTGTGGTTCGGCGACTCGACGCGGTTCGAAGTCGACGGCGATACGCTGAAGATCGGCGTGCCCTCGGACTTCTACCGCCAATGGATTCGCTCGAACTTCCGTGCCCAGATCGACGATGCTTGCTCGCAGGTGCTCGGCCGGCGAGTGAAGCTTGAGTTCCTCGTCCTTGAGGCTGATCAATACTCCGAGCATGCGGCTGATCGATGTGAGTCTTCCGCTGGCCAATCCCGGCGGAGTTTGAACCAACAATCATGCGGCGGTGCGGTCCGGCCTTCCACCACGGTCGCCGCCACCGCCGACCACCATCGCGCGGAGCAGCGCTTGGCCGGATACGCTCGCCATGCCGAAGCGGATACACCTGCCGCGACGATCGACCGCACCGACGGTCGTTCGCCGGCTCGCGGAACACGCGCGGCCGAGACATCGGCCCGCGTCGCGGCGGACGGATCGCGCCGCGCGAAGGCCGCTGGGGCACGGATGCCCTTCGGCGGCCAACGCGGTCGACGCCGGGCCGCGCTCGAGGAGTTTGTCGCCGGCGAGGCCAATCGGGTGGCCCTGGCCGCCTCGGCGCGGGTGGCTCGCTGTCCCGGAGGCACGCCGCTGTTCATCTACGGGCCAACGAGCGTCGGCAAGACGCACCTGCTCGAAGGCATCTGGACGGCCGCCCGCGGACATCATCCCCAGGCGACAATCATCTATCAATCGGCCGAGCAGTTCACCAGCCAGTTCCTCGAAGCCCTCCGCGGCAGCGGACTACCCAGCTTCCGGCGGAAGTATCGCGGAGTGGATGTGCTGCTGCTGGACGATCTGCATTTTCTGATCGGTAAACGGGCAACCCGCACCGAATTGTTGCACACGGTCGACACCCTGTTGCGCGAGGGTCGCCAACTGGTGATCGCCGCCGATCGGCCGCCGGCGCAGCTTTCCGGACTGGGGACCGAATTGATCACCCGCTTGCAAAGCGGCATGGTCTGCATGATCGACCCGCCCGACTTCGCCACGCGGCGGGGTATCGTCGAGCGGATGGCCGAGCGGATGGAAATGGCGATGCCCGACGACGTGGCCCATTACATCGCCTCGCGCTTTACCGAGCACGCCCGCGAAATCTCCGGGGCGTTGTGCCGCTTGCAGGCCACCGCCGAGGCCCATGACGAGCCGATCTCCCTGGCGCTGGCCAAAGACGCCCTTGGTGAACTCATCCGCCAGGGTGGGCCGGTCGTGCGGCTGAATGACATCGAACGGGCCGTCTGCGAAGTGCTCGATCTGGAGGCGGGCAGCCTGCACGCCCCGGGCCGTTCCAAGCGGGTCAGCCATCCGCGGATGCTCGCCATGTGGCTGGCGCGAAAGCACACCCGCGCGGCGCTGAGCGAGATTGGCACTTACTTCGGTCGCCGCCGTCACAGCACGGTGGTCTCGGCACAACGCCGCATCGAGGACTGGATGGCCGAGGGGGCGCAGGTGGAAGTGGCCGACCGGATGTGCAGCGTCGACGAGGCCATCCGCCGCATCGAGCAGCGGCTCAAAGCGTCCTGAAGCCGCCTGGTGCAGCGGGTGCCCACCGCGCCGCCGTGGGGTGTTCCACTGGCGCCGGCGCCAGTGCAAGCCCCGGTGGCAGAACGACCTACAGCACTGGCACGATGCCAGTGTCACCCTAATTCTTAGCCGTGACAAAGCACTAGGCCAGATGCCTCATCGCGGCCTCCGGCGGGAAGCCAATCTGCACCACATGCAGTCGGCCGAGGTAATCTTGGGCCACCTCCGTCGTAAAGCCCTTCTTCGGGGTGACCATCGTACACGTGACCGCGGCGCGGACGGTCGGGTCGTTTGGCTCGCCCGTGTCGCAATCCAGCCCGCTGGGTACATCGACGGCCAGCACGGGCTTGCCCGAGCCGTTGATCTGGCGGATCACCGCGTCCAGCGGCGATCGCGGGGCGCCCTGCACGCCTGTTCCCAACAGGGCGTCGACCACCCAAGTGGCCTCGCTGAGCAGGACATCCAGTCGCTGGGGCAGGTGGCCATCGGCGAAGATCTCCAGCCGGCCGCCCAGCTTCCGTAGGATGTTGAAGTTCGTTGCCGCGTCGCCTTGCAGAGCGTCGGGATCGCCCCAGACCGCCGTGATCGGGCGGTAGCCATGGATGGCCAAATGGCGGGCAATGACGAACCCATCGCCCGCGTTGTTGCCCTTGCCGCAGCAGATCAGCACCGGCGGCGGGTCATCCGGTGTGGCTTCGGGCGAATCGGCTTTGTGGCCATGCGTGGCTTGTGCGGCCGGGGCCTGAAGCTCGCCGAGTAGGACCTCGGTGATCCCGCGGCCGGCGTTTTCCATCAGGACCAGTCCGTCGAGGCCTAGCTCTTCGATGGCGACCTGGTCGATCTGACGCGATTGCTGGCGGCTGAGGGCGGGAAGCGGCATGGTTCAAATCCTCGGTTAGAGGGGGGGCGAGGGCCTGGCGGTAAGGCTTTTGGCCGAAAAACCACTCCCTCACCCTCACCCGCTCCTGGCGGGAGTGGAGGCTTCGCGGTTCCGCTCGTGTAACGGCGGGGGAGGGCGCGGAATCCAACCATTGAGGATATCATCTATGGGTGGACGGGCAATCTGCCCCTCCAACGGACCACGCGAAACGATCAGGAGGCCAGTGAATGCCGATTTACGAATACACCTGCAAAGAGTGCGGCGAGGACTTCGAGCAGCTTGTCCGCGGCGACGAGCGCCCCAAGTGCCCCGGCTGTGGCAAGAGCCAGCTGAGCAAGCGGTGGAGCGTCCCGGCGGCGCATTCCGAGAGCAGTAGTGACGGCGGCTGTGCGATGGGTGAGTGCGGCCCAGGCCCCGGCGCCTGTGGGATGCCGCCCGGCGGCGGCTGCCCCGGCGGGATGTGCGGGCTGTGACGCGCAGCGTGGGCAGCGTCTATCACGCGTCAAGCCGCGCATGCAAGCCACCGGTTGAGCGGAAACGGGCATGCCCACGGCGAGCATGGGCATGATATCCGACTGATGTCTCGTCGCTTCCAGCTACGGAATCAGGTACACCGCTCCCAGCACGGCCCCGGCTTCCGCCAGACCGCCGCGGACGCTCAGCGGGATCGGATCGAGCATGTACGGGGCGCAGTTGCCGGGACGATAATAGCCCAGCGTGTACATGCACTCGTGCGGCGGATACATCCCCATCTTGTAAGGCAGAACCGGCAGCGTGACGAAGAAGTGGGCCCCGGAGACGAACGGTTGCAGGTACGGACCCCAGCTATGCCCGTAGCGTTCCAGCTGCACGTCTTCAAAGTAGAGGGGCTTGTGGCACAGTCCGGACGCCTTCCAGTGGAAGGTGGTCATGGCGAAGCTGCGCGGCGTGTAGGGATCGCGCTCCAGCGAACATTCCTTGGGTAGCTCGCCGGCCTCGGGGCGAATGTCCCAGGAGATCTTTTCGATGGGCTTCAGCTCCTTGCGCGACGGGCAGTCGTACTCCAACTCGGGGCCCGGCTGGCCGAACTCCTGGTCGAGCGACGGGTAGTCGGGCTGCAAGCCGGCGTCGAGCTGGCTGTCGTCCCAGCGCGGCCCGCCGTAGGCCGGGTCGCCGTCGTCCGAGTCCGTTTCCGTGGGCGAGGGTTGCAGCGGCGACGGATCCGATCTTGTGGCCCCCGGCTTGCCCGGCAATTCGGCCGGCTCGCGGGTTGCTGGCCGATCAAATCCGCCATTCGGTCCGCTCTGGCCGAAGGGATTGTCGAGGATGCTGTCCAGATCCTGCTGGGCGACGTGCGTGGGGCGTTTGGCCGGGGCGGGCCGCTCGCCCGGTTTACGCTCCCAGCGGGCCGAGGTTTGGACCACGGCCGAATCATCGGGCATCGTGGGCCGATAGGGCAGCCAGCGGAGCTTCGATCCGCCCGCCAACGCCGTGCCGGGATCAAAGCCGGCGGCGAGAGCGGTGGCCAGCGCGACGGCGGACAGGCATGCCCAAGCCACCGCCCGATGCGGTGAACTAGGAGCCTTTTTCGCCGGTGGCGTATTCGGTTGTGTAGTTTGGTGCTTCCTGCGTGATCGTGATGTCATGGGGGTGGCTCTCCCGGACACTGGCTGGTGAAACCTGAATGAAGCGTGCGTTTGTTCGCAGCTCCTCAATCGTTCGTGTGCCGCAGTAGCCCATGCCGGCTCTCAGCCCTCCGACGAGCTGATAGACGAATTGGCTCAGCGGCCCTTTGTAGGGGACGCGTCCTTCGACCCCTTCGGGCACGAGTTTGTCGGGTGTGCCCTTCCCGGGTGCTTGTCGATATCTCTCGCTGGAGCCTTTGACCATGGCCCCCAGCGAACCCATCCCGCGGTAAACCTTGAACACTCGTCCCTGGTAAAGGATCCTCTCGCCGGGGCTTTCGTCCAAGCCGGCCAACAGCCCGCCGATCATCACCACATGGGCCCCGGCGGCGATGGCCTTGGTCAAATCGCCCGAGTAGCGGATGCCGCCGTCGGCGATGACCGGGGTGTTGCTCTCGGCCGCTACTTTGGCCACCTGATCGATGGCCGACACCTGCGGCACGCCTACCCCGGAGATCACTCGCGTCGTGCAGATCGATCCCGGGCCAATTCCCACCTTCACGGCGTCGGTTCCGGCTTCGACCAGTCGGCGGCAGGCCTCGCCCGTGGCGATGTTGCCCGCGATGACGTCAATCTCCCACTGTTTCTTGATTTCCCGAACGGTTTCAATGACGTTGGACGAGTCGCCGTGGGCACTGTCGACCACGATCAGGTCCACGTCTTTTTCGATAAGGCTCTCGATTCGCTCGAAGTCGCGGACGCCGACGGCGGCCCCAACTCTTAGCCTCCCTTGCCCATCTTTGCAGGCTTGCGGGAAGCTCCGCATCATATCAATGTCTTTGATGGTGATGAGGCCAGTCAGTCTGAAGTTATCGTCAACCAGTAAAAGTTTCTCCACCTTCTTCGCCATTAGAATCTTCTCAGCTTCCTCAAGCGTTACAGTCCCCGTTGCGGTCACCAGATTCTCGCGCGTCATGACCTCGCTTACCGGAAGCCCCCAGTTTTCCAGGAACCGCAGGTCGCGGCGGGTGATGATCCCCACCAGTCGGCCGTCCTCGGCGGTGATCGGCACGCCGGAGACGTTGAATTGGTCCATCAACTCGCTGGCTTGGCCAACATTGGCCTCCGGCGGCAGCGTGGCCGGATCGACGATAATGCCGTTGGCCGACCGCTTCACTTTCAGTACTTCCTCGGTCTGCTGCTCGACGGAGAGGTTTTTGTGGATCACGCCCAGGCCACCCTCCTGGGCCAGGGCGATGGCCATGGCGCTCTCGGTCACCGTGTCCATCGGCGAGCTGATCACGGGGATGTTCAGGTGAATGCGGTCGGTCAGGCGGGTGCCCACCTCGGCGTCGGAGGGAACGACCTCGCTGTGTTGGGGCATCAACAGCACGTCGTCAAACGTGAGACCCTGGAATTCGGTGATCTGCTGCGGCATGGGATGGCTCCTTCAGGCGGTATGTGATCTTGCTTGCGATGTTGTCGTGGACGAATGAAATCGGATTTCAGGAAGGCCGACCGGCGCTCCGTGGTTCGATGATTATCCGCCAAAAGCCCGGAAATGCAACGCGGGGGGATGGCCGGGCAGCACCTGATGCCCAGCCGGTGGCCGCCACCGCCGGCTTCGGGCAAGGACGTGCGGCGATGGTAGCCCGGCTTCACGGCCGCCCCCTCGCCGGGTCTGGGGGGGCGCATTTTGCGGTGTCTGAACGCAAAACGACCCCTGATTTTCGTGGCCCAACGACGTATAATGGGCGATCCCACGGCGATACTCGATATCTCCCCATACAACGCCCAATCCATCTCGACCGGAGAGAACTCGATGCAAAAAAAGACGATCCGCAGCGGCCTGGTCGGCGCGGGCTTCAGTGCCTCGTTCCACTACGAAGCCATCCGCAAAATCCACGGCACCAACGCCGAAGTGGTGGGTGTTTTCGCCAAGGACACCGACATGGCCGAGGCCTACGCCCAGAAGCGGGGCATTCGCGCGTTCAGCTCGCTGGAGGAGTTGATCGACAATGTCGACCTGGTTCACGTGAATGTCCCGCCGATGGCCCACGAGCCGGTGGCCGTCGCCGCACTGGCGCAGGACAAGCACGTCATCTGCGAAAAGCCGTTGACCGGTTACTTCGGTGATGGTTCGGACGATTTTCGCTGGGAGAACGCCGATTTCGAGGCCGCGCTGAGCGAAGCCCTCACCAGCGTGGATCGCATGATGGAAGCCGAGAAAAGCTCCAAAGGCCGGCTGATGTACGCCGAGAACTGGGTCTATGCCCCGTCGATCCAGAAGGAGCGCGAAGTGCTGGAGAAGACCGGCGGGCAGATTCTCTGGATTCACGGTGAGGAGGCCCACAGCGGCTCGCATTCGGTCGACTATGCCTACGCCGCCCGCTGCGGTGGCGGCGTGCTGATCGGCAAGGGCTGCCATCCGCTGACCGCGGCGCTGTATCTGAAGCGTGTGGAGGGCAAAGCCCGCAACGGAAAGCCCATCCTGCCCAAGGGCGTCACCGCGCGGGGCCATTGGCTCACGCAGATTCCCGACTACCGCGACGAGGGCCACATCCGCTGCGACTATTACGACATCGAAGACTTCTCGATGATCCACGTCGTTTTCGAGGACGACACGATCGCCACGATTTTCGCGTCCGACATCGTCTTGGGCGGCATCCACAATTGGTTGGAGGTGTGTGCGAACAACCACCGCACCACCTGCAACATCAACCCCAACACGGCGATGCTGACCTACAACCCGCGCGAGGAGAACTTCAAGGACATTTACACCGTGGAGAAGATCGGCACCAAGCAGGGCTGGACCTGCACCAGCCCGGATGAAGACTGGTTCACCGGCTACCCGCAGGAGATGGAGGCCTTCTACCGCGTGGCGGCCTACGGCGACGAGTTGGAGAGTGACATGAGCCTGGCGGCCGACACGATCTCGACGATCTACTCGGCTTACCTGTCGTCGTCGCGCAAGGGCGCCGAGGTGCCGGTGAAGGCGTATGTGTAGCGGGTGATACGCGGCCGGCGCCTCTGGCGGCTTGTCAGCCCGTGCATGCTCCAGCAGGGCAACCCCCGCCCGGCCCGCGTATCGGCCGGCCTCCGGGACGTTTCTACAACCGCTCCAGCCGCCTACGGATGATGGCCAGGGCCTCGGCGTTGCGCTCGATGGCGATCGAGCGTCGACCCATCCGCGCGGCCACTGCTGGCATCGTACCGCTACCGGCCATGGGATCGAGTACCAGATCGCCTGGCCGAGTGCAGATCTCCAGCAGGAACTCCATCAGGGCCTCGGGCTTCTTGGAGTCCTTGAAATCGCAGCCCGGCCCGCCTTCCTTGTAAACGGTCGGCGCGACCTCGGTCAAATCGATTTCGTTGCTCGGCAACACGGGACGCCCGGCCGTGGCCAGCGACTGAAAGTAGACGCCGCTGCGCCGTCGCCGGTTGCCCGTCTGGAACCAGCGGTAGCCGAGTCCCCGGAGTTCCAGGCCGTGGACCTTCACCAGCAGATCATCACCCAGCGGACGCAGATGCTTCTCGTACCATTCGCCCGACCAGTTGGCCGTGGCCAGCTTGCCGGCGATGACGTAGCGACGCAGGCCCGGCTGCCCGTTCGTGCCGCGCGTAATCTGGTATTCGCCCGGCCGGTGGATCTCCACCTGCTTGCCGCCCAGTTCGCAGCGATCGGGCTTGGCGGTGAGCGGCTCGATGTGGTAGCAGAACTTTTCGAGGCGTGGTTGCTGTCGTTGCGTGTGAAAGCGGTTCTTGCGGTCGCGACGGTAGATCAGCAGGTACTCGAACAGGTCATGGAAGGTGGCGTTGATCATCAACTGCCGCTGGGCGTGACGGATCTTCACGGGGAACAGCCCGACGAACCGTTCGGCGCCGAACACCTCGTCGACCAGTGGCTTGAGGCGGAAGAGTTCCGTTTGATTGATCGAGGCGGCCAGGAAACCATCGTTGGCGAGCAAGTGAAACGCGTGGTCGACGACTGGCCGGAGTTGCTCGGTCCAATCGTCGGCATGGTCGCCAAAGTGCTTTCGTGCCCCACGGCGGCGCCGCGTGTTGTAAGGCGGATCGAGGTAGACCAAGCGCACTTGCCCCGCCAGTCGCTCGCGGAGGGCCGGAAGATGATCGAGGCAATCGCCCTCGAGCAGTTCACAGGCGGTGGGCGGTGAATCGATCATTGGCGAAAGAAATCACGCAGCTGCGTTGGATGCGGGCGTCATTGTCGCGCGCCACAATCAAACGGCGGGAACTGCTCACGGACCAGGCGGCGGACCTCCTGGAGCCACTCCGCTCGTTCCTCGGGGGTGCTCATCACGATCGACTCGAAGTTCCGCCGCTTGAAGTTGGTTACCCCCACGAAGCCGAAGACGCAATTCTTCCAGAGGTTCTCCAAGGGATCGCCGTAGAGCCGCAGTTCGTCGTCGCGCGGGGTGTTCGAGGTGGTGATCACCAGCGCGCGGCGGTCTTCCAGCTTGCCGATCACGCCGGCCGGACCGAAGGCGTACATCAGGCCCTGGCGGAACACGCGGTCGATCCAGCCCTTGAGGATTGCCGGCGGCATGGCCCACCAGTTGGGGTGCACCACCAGATAGCCGTCCGCGGCCAGCACGTCATCGCAGTGTTGCTTGACGACCGGCGGGACCTCGGCCTTGGGGTTGATCTCTTCGTGCGGCAGGATGGGATCGAACTTTTCGGCGTAGAGGTCGTGGAAGACCACTTCGTGGCCGAGGTTCTTCAGTTCGTCGACGGCCGTCTCGGCGATGCCGTGATTGAAGCTGCCGGGGTTCTGGTGACCCAGGAGGACGAAAATGTTCATGGCTGGCTACCTCACACTCATCTCGCAACTGACACCGCCCGCGGCGGGCAGGTAGGTATGATGGACATAGTCGGCCACCATGCGGTGGGCACTGAAGCGCCAGGCGAGCGAGCCGATGGAGTTCATCATCCGCTTGATCCAGTTGCCAGGCAGGCCGTCGATATCGCGATCGTAGAACAGCGGGATGACCTCTTCGCTGAGCGTTTCGCGCAGATCGTGGTAGTCGCGCTCGTCGGTGATGCCTTCCTGCACGTGCCGGGTGCCCTTGCCGATGGCGAAGCCGTTGGTGCCGTCGTACGCCTCGGCCCACCAGCCGTCGAGGATCGACAGGTTGAGCACGCCGTTGAGGACGGCTTTTTGCCCGCTCGTGCCGGAGGCCTCCATCGGCCGGCGGGGGGTGTTCAGCCAGACGTCGACGCCTTGAATCAGATGCCGGCAAACATTGATATCGTAGTCCTCGATGAAGGCCACGCGATTGGCGAACCGCGGGTCGTGCCGCAAGTTGGCGATGTTCTGGATCAGCCGCTTGCCGGGTTCGTCGGCCGGGTGGGCCTTGCCGGCAAAGATCAATTGCACGGGCCGTTCGCGGTCGTTCACGACCTCGGCCAGCCAATCTGGGTCGGAGAACAGCAGGTTCGCCCGCTTGTAAGTGGCAAAGCGTCGGCCGAACCCGATCGTGAGTACGTGCGGGTCGAGGATGTTGCGTGCCGCTTCGACCAGATCGTCCGATTCGCCACGACGCCGGCACTGCCGGCTGACGCGCCGGCGGACGAACGTCAGCAACAGGTTCTTCAGCGCGTAGTGCGTTTCCCAAAGCTCGCCCGGGTCGACCTCGTGGATGCACTGCCACGGTTCGGGCTCGCCGATGCGCCGCATCCACCCGGCGGGGAAGTAGCGATCGTAGAGTTGCTGCATCTGCCAAGCCAGCCAGCTTTGCAGATGGACGCCGTTGGTGATGTGGCCGATCGGCACCTCTTCTTCCACGCGCCAAGGCCACAGATGGGCCCACATCCGGCGGCTGACGTGGCCGTGCAGGTTGCTCACGGCGTTGGCCCGGCGCGAGAGCTTCAGCCCGAGCACGGTCATGCAGAAGGTCTCATGCTCGTTCTGCGGTTCGACGCGTCCGAGTCCCATCAGTTGCTCGAAGGAGATACCCAACTCGTCGCGCAGCGGGCCGAGGTGTTCCTCGATCAGGCCACCGTCGAAGCGGTCATGCCCGGCAGGGACCGGCGTGTGGGTGGTGAACACGCAGTGCTTGGCCACGTCGCGCACGGCATCGTCGAACTCCATGCCGTCGTCCTTCATCCGCTCGCGGACGGCTTCCAGGGTGGCGAAGCCATTGTGGCCCTCATTCAGGTGGTAGACGCCCGGCGTGATGCCCAGGGCGCGCAGCGCGCGGACCCCGCCGACGCCACAGACCAGTTCCTGGCGGATCCGCGTGCGGTTGTCGCCACCGTAGAGCCGGCTGGTCAGTTCGCGGTCCTCGGGGCTGTTGCCCTTCACGTCGCAGTCGAGCAGGTAGAGGTTCACCCGGCCGACGCGCATCAGCCATACCTTGGCCAGCAATGGTCCGGTGCGGGTGTCGATTTTCACGGTGATCGGCTTGCCGTCGGGGCCTTTGGCCGGCTCCATCGGCTGGTTTTCCACGCGGGTGTCGATGTACTCTTCTTGTTGCCAGGCGTTCTCGTCGAGATGTTGGCGGAAGTAGCCCTGGTCGTAGAACAACCCGATGGCCACCAGCGGCACACCCAGCGCGCTGGCACTTTTGATGTGGTCGCCGGCCAGTACGCCTAGGCCCCCGGAGTAGATGGGGACCGACTCGTGGACGCCGAATTCGAGCGAAAAATAGGCGACCGGCTTGGCGCCCAGCACCCCGGCGTGAGTCTTACCCCACGGGGGCTGCTCGGCCAGGTAGTTCTTCAGCCCGCGAAAGGCGTGGTTGATCCGGCTGTAGAGGACCAGTTCGGCCGCCCGCATTTCCAGCCGCTCCGGGGTGAACTCGCGGAGCAGGGCGATCGGGTTGTGGTCGAGTTGTCGCCAGCGGATGGGGTCCAGGTCGCGGAATAAGTTGATGACCTCCGGGTGCCAGCTCCACCACAGGTTGCGGGCCAGGGCCACGCATTTGTCATAGAGATTGTCGGCGGTGAGGGCGAACTCACCAATCCCTTGGGGGGTGGTGGCGGGGTCGGGAGGGGTCTGGGTCTGGCTCATGGATTCGTGTCCGTGAAGGGTGAGCGCGAAAAATGCCGTGTAAACGCTGCATTATAGCGACTCGGGCAAACCACGCGACCCCGGTACCGAGACGTCGCCGATTCGCTCCGATCCGGGGAACAAAGACATCTCCCGGGAACACAGACATCGGCGACACCCCAGCCATCCGCCGCACGCCGCTGCTGCGCCAGGGGAAACCAATTGCCGTGCGTCATTGAACCGGCAATGGCAATCGCAACGGCAATACTCAGACGCCGCAGCGGCGAATCCTTGGGTGCATCGATCCAGGGCCGGCCGTCGGCATTGGCGGGGTGGCCGTCGGCGGAATAAAATGGAGGCAATTCCCGCCGGGTGCCGGGTGAAGAGCATGCCCCTGCCATAAGCTGATGCCAATGAACGACTTAAGAAAAGATTCGTCCCCCCGGAACTACCTCGCCCGCCGCGAGCAGTGGCGGCTGCTGATGCTCATCGTGGGCCTCGGGGCAATCATCGTCGTCGGTCTCCAGCTTCGCCAGGAAGGGGCGGCGACCCGGGTCCTGGAGACCCTCTTTGGCGCGGGTGGGCCGCGCGAAGGCCCGATCGATACGCGCTTGCAGACGACCAACGAACCGGACGCTCCGCCCGATGCAATCCGGATTCCCCGCGAGGTGGCCCCGCCGGAGGATCAGACCGGGGACTATCTTCCCGGTGTGCGGCCTGGCTACCTGGAAGGTGTCCGCGACGATACGTTCTTCCGCAACGACGAGAGCGACGCCTGGTTCCACCTGTTCAAGCTTCTCGACAACGCCGACCCGGAGCAACTCCGCGAGGCATCCGAGGGCAAGATCAGCTTCGCCCAACTTTTCCAACAGTCCGATTTCTACCGTGGCAAGGTCGTCAGCCTGGAGGGCATCGCGCGACGGGCGATGCCGCTGGACGCCCCGGCGAACGAGTACGGCATCGAACGCTACTGGCGCGTCTGGCTCTCGCCGGACGATAACCCCTCGGACCCGATCATCATCTACACACTGAATCTGCCCGAGGGCTTTCCCGAGGGCATGCATATCGAGCAACCGATCGGCGTGGACGGATTCTACTACAAGCGACTGGCGTACGAAGCCGCCGATACGCTCCGCACGGCCCCGACGGTGCTGGCCAAAACGCTTCAGTGGACACCGCCGCCGCCACGGGAGTCGGGACGGGTGCTGCCATTCTGGGCGATCGCGCTGATCGCGGCGATCGGCAGTTCGCTGGTTGTGGGATACATCTACTGGAAGACACGGCCCACTCGACACGGCGAGGAGGCATCGCCCCCGGACTTCAGCGGTTTGGTCGAGCAGACTCCGTTCGCCGGACCCCCGGCGAGCGAGAGTGAGTCGGAGAGGCGCCGGACCGAGCATCACTCCCCTGGAGATCAGACACCGTGAACACCCGCTTCCGCATCTTGACGCTCCTGGTGTTTTTTCTGGTATCCATTTCATGGCGCGTAGCCGCCCGGACTGCCGAAACCGGCTTGCCACCGGTGCATCCCGGCACCGTTGATGCTGATACATCGGCGGATCAATCCGCCTTGCCGCCGATTCATCCCGGCGCGGTCCCTTTGGTGAACGATCAGAGCGACGTTGTCTCGGATGAGCAAGGGCAGCCCGATCGAACGCCCTCTGCGGCGAATGGGGAAGGCGGCGCCGTGGCGGACGACATCCAACCCTCGCAGGCGGAGCCGCGCGAGGGTGATCCGCCGGATCCGGTCCCAGAGCCCGCGCCAGAGCCCGCGCCCGATGACCCGGCCGACTCGTCCGTGCCTCCGGCGTCCGACGCCCCTTCGGAGAATCCCTCAGCCGATGCTTCGACGGATACTTCACTTGATTCTTCCGCCGGCCCTCCCACCGGTCCGCGCGACTTGTTGCGGCGGATGGACCTCGACGATAGCCACTTCGACAACGTCCGTGACCATGAGCCGGTGGGCGAGGTCGACGAAGAGTTGATCCTCAAACTCATCGACCGACTCCGTCAGTTTCGCCTGGAGGACCTGGAGCGTTGGGCCCACACCGCCTTCCCCTTGCAGGAGGTTTGGGAGCAGCCCGACGAGTACCGCGGACAGATCTTCTGGATGGCCGGCCGCCTGATTGGACTGGAACGATTTGAGCTGCCCGAGGAAATGGCCATGCGTTTCGGCATGACGGCCTACTATCGTTGCACGATCCGGGGCTCGGGCAATCGGGGCGTGGTCCAGGTCTACACTCGGCGTCTTCCGGACGCATGGAAGAAGGTGCTCGCCGCCGGGGAGACGTTTGACGAGCGAGTTACCCTTTACGGATGTTTCATGAAGTTCGCCGGTCCGACGCTGGAAGAGGCGCGGCCGGTGTTTGTTGCGCGGCGGGTGGCGTGGCATCCACCCACGAAGTTGGGAAATCTCGGTTATGACGTGGGTTTGCTCGATACCGCGCGGACCGGCAAGCCGCTCGGTGCCCACGATCGCGAAGCTTTCTACGCCATGTTGGCGGCCGTGATGCGTGCCGAGCCGGGCCAGTTGATGCAATGGGCCCAGCGCCGCCTGGAAGAACTGCCGGAAGATCAGGTCCGCGTGGACGAAGGCAAGAAGTACTTCTCCGTGGTCCCGCTATTTAACGATCCGCGAAATCAGCGAGGCAAATTGTTCTGGCTGCAGGGGACGGCACGGAGAATCCAACGGATCGAGGTGAACGATCCCGACATCCGGGCCCGTTACGGCATCGACCACTATTACCAGATTGCGTTGTTCACGCCGGACTCCGCCAGCCTGGGCGGATATCGCAACCCCATCTGGTTTTGCGTGCGCGAATTGCCCGAGGGAATGCCCTCCAGCGCCAAGACCGACTTCACGGCCCACGTGCGCGTCGCCGGGTTCTTTCTGAAGACTTGGGCCTACCGGCGCGACGCCCTGCCCGAGGAGATTGAAAGCGGGATGAATTCGCCGGTGCAGTTGGCTCCGCTGCTGATCGGTCGACGCCCGATTTACATTCCGCCGCCGGAAGGGGTGGGGTTGCACCCCGCCGTTGGCTTGGTGGCCGGCTTGCTGTTCGTGGTGGCGTTGGCGGGCATCTGGATTGCCGTCTGGCGGTATAACCGCGCGGACCGCGAGTTCCAACGCCGCACGTTGGCCAAGCAGTATCAGACCCCCGAAGGCGTTTCGCTGAACGATTTGGGGATCGAGGCCCGCGACGGCCCCGACTTCACCGGCCTACGTGAGGCGGACAGCGAGGGACGCGAGGGCTCACCATAGCCGGGGTGCGTGCCCGCTGGTGGATTCCCCGGCTTTGGTTCGTGGCCGGCGACCCTGTGTGGGCCCGTCATGGCGCGTTTCTCTACCGATGAAGTCGTCCGGCGTCTTGACGTTGGGGGGCTTCGGTGTGCGTGTGTTGCTCGCCCGTGGCCGGCGCCGAGCGCGGCGCATCGACGCGGAGCTGGCGATCCGCCTCCTGTCGGCCGACCTGTTGGTCGGCGTCGTGCCGGTCCAGGGCCGCTTTGTAGCTTTGGGCTTCGACGTTAGTCGGATCGGCGGTGAGCCATTCGGCCAGCACGGGCCGGACCGACTCGACCTGCCCCTGTCGCAAGAGGGTGAACGCCAGCCATCGCAGGCAAAGGTTGGCCCGGCAGCCGGATACGTAGGCGCTTTGAAGGAGGCCGAGGGCCTCCGTCCATTGGCCGCGCGAGGCGTGGCATGCTCCGCGAACAACTTGTTCGAGCAGCGCCGACTGTTCGTTGCTCTGACCGGCCACTTGGACCAGCTCCAGCGCCTCGGTCGTATTGCCTGCCTTGATATGAGCGTCGAGTAGGTGCCGACGAATCCGCAGCGACCGCGGCTGCCGCGTGAAGGCTTCGCTCAGGTGGCGGCGGGCCCCCTCGTCGTTGCCTTGCAGTTGCAACACCAGGGCGAGGCAAATCGACGCCACTTCCGAAAGCTCGCGGAGGTGCCAGGTCTCCAGGTCGACCTGGCCATGCCCGACGGCCGCCTCAAACGCTCGACGCGCCAGGTCCATTTGCTTGCGCTGCTGCAAATAGTTGCCCAAGGCCAGCAGCAACTGGGCGTCGACCGGGTAGGCCTCGACCGCCTGCATGCAAGCCTTCAATTGCTCGTCCGCCAGGTCCGGCTGGCCGTCGTAGGTGGGCAACAGACCATAGTAGGCGCTCAGCGCTTCGGTAGACCCGGCTGGGGCCTGCTCCAGCGCCTTGCGATACGACTGCCGAGCCCGCGCCATTTCGCCGAGATTCGATAGTGCGTCGCCCTGGGCGATCAACAACGAGGCCGATAGCGGTCCATCGTTCCGCTCCGCCACGCGGACCAATTCCAGGTCGCGGCGGGCACGCGCCCGCTTGCGCTGCGGTGTGTTCCCGGCCGCCAGTCGGGCGATTCGCCCTGGCGCGGCGTCGAGCTGCATGCCGGTGGCTTGGAGTGCCGGGCGGATTGATTCACGGATGCGGCCGCTGAATCGCAGTCCCTCGCGACGGGGCATTAGCCGCGGTTGGGCCGCCTGCTCGGCTGCGCCCCCTTCGTCGGCCGAGGGAATCTCGACGAGCATCATATACACCTTGTTGGCGTCGATCTCGCCTCCGTCGATAAACGCCCGAAGCTCGCCCGCCGTCTCGACGTCGAGCTGCTCGCTGCCGTCCAGCCAGAGGACCCAATCGCCAGTTACTTGGGCGAGACACTCGTTCCGCGCGGCCGCGAAGTCGTCCGGCCAAGTTGTCTGGTGGACGGTGGCTCCGGCCTCGGTGGCGATCTCCCGGCTCCGGTCGGTTGAACCGGTGTCGAGCACGACGATCTCATCGGCAATCGACCGCACACTGCCGATCCCTTCGGCCAGCGTGGCGGCTTCGTTGCGGACAATCATGGCGACGCTCAGTCGCCGACGTGAGTCGGAAGATGACGAGCCGGGGTGGGAAGCGGGCGGTGAGTTGGGCATGGAGAGTGCCCTCCTGGCAACGGGTCGACTGTGCTCGACGGCGGCCGGAACGCCCGGTCCCGTCGGACAAGGGGCCGGGAAGTCTACACGAAATGGCCCCCGCGGCAGAAGACCGCTTTTTTTGCCTGGCGAGACGCCAGCGACACCGAGACGCCAGCGGCACCCGTCACTCCCCCGCTTGGCGGCGGTATTGCATGAGCATCCGCTGGAACTGGGGGTTCTCCGGCTGGCGACGCACGAGTTCCTCGGCCACGGCGAGGGCCTTCGGCCAACGCTCCTGTTGGGCGTATAGGATGGCCAGGGCGAGCAGGTAGTCTGTGTTGGCGGGGGTGAGTTCGTAAGCCGCCCGCAACTCCTCTTCCGCCTCGTCGTGCCGGTTCAAATGCTGTAACGCCAATCCAAGATTGTAGCGGATTCGGGGGTTGTCCGGGGCCAGCTCTGCCGCGCGGCCAAGCTCCTCGACCGCCTCGGCGAGCCGCTCGGGCGATTCGGCCAGCAGCAGCCCTAGCGAGTAGCGGGCCTCGGCCAGCTCGGGGTTCAGTTCGATTGCCTTGCGGAGTTGCTTCTCCGCGCGCTCATGATCGCCCATGCTGTAATAGAGCATCCCCAGGTTGATCCGCGCGGGGACGAAGTTGGGATCGAGCCGTAGGGCGGTTTGGTACTCGGCCAGGGCCTCCCGATCGCGCCCCTGGTTGGTGTGAATCACCGCGATGTTCAAGTGAGCGGCCGCCTGATCGCCGAGGAAGTGCTGCCCGTCCAGATACTCGCCCAGGGCATGGTTGAAGGCCTCGCGCTGATCGGCGGGGAACTGCGCGGCGCGGATGACCGAGAGCATCCGCGCGGCTTCGGTGCGCACCGCCCGCAGCGGGTCGCTCAGCAGCGGCGGCAGATAGCGTCCCAGCACCGGGATGGGCAACCGATCGAAACTGCGGACGGCGGCCAGCCGGACCAGACCGTCCTCGTCGCGCAGGCCCTCGATCTGGGCGTTGGTGGGGCGCTCGGCGGGATAGCGACCGAGCAACGAGATCGCGCTGGCCCGCACCATGCCGCTCGTATCCTTGCGCGCGGCCACGGCTTGCAGCATACGTCGGCCTTCGGGCCGGCCCTCGCGTCCGGCGGTGATCGCGTAGGCAAAGTGCCGGGGCCCCTTCGGTGGGCCGTACCACTCCTCGCACTTCTCGGCGGCCCACTGGGGCGTCTCGCCTTTGGCTACGTCGTCATGGCAGATCGTGCAGGCGTTGGGAATGCCCAGGGAAACGGTCAGATCGGGGCGCGGGACGCGGAGGCTATGGTCGCGGCGGGGGTCGACCACCATGTACTTCGTCTCCGGCATGTGACATTCCACGCAAAGCGTGCCCGAGGCGTCCTCCAGACCAACCGGGCCGTCCACTGGGTGGTGGTGATGCTGGGGCGTGTCGTACTTGGCCGGCACGTGGCACTGTCCGCAGAGTTCGTTGTCTTGCAGCTTGATCTTGGCGGTGTGCGGATCGTGGCAGTCGGTGCAGCGAACCTGCTGGCGATACATCAAACTTTGGATGAACGAGCCGTAGACGTAGTCCTCGTCGAGAATCTGCCCGTCGGCGTAGTAGAGATTCGTGTCGATCAACTCGGGCACGTAATAGTCGAGGAACTTATCGCCCGGCTTGAAACCCGGGTACACCACGCGTCGTCGGGCGTGACAGGGGGCGCAGGTCTCGATCTCCACCCGCGGGTTGTCGCTCTTCAGGTTCGGTAGGCCGAAGCGCCGCTTGCGATCCCAGAAGGGGCTCCAGGCGTCGGATAGTTCCACGTGCAGACTGTTTGGCCCGTGACACGCTTCGCAACTCACATCGATTTCCGACCACGTGGTGTGGTAACTGTTGGTCTTCACATCGTAGTTCTTCTGCAGATTGGTGGAGTGGCAGTCGGCGCACATGTAGTTCCAGTTCTGCAGTTGCCCGGTCCAGTGGAGCACGTCGTCGTGTGGGATCGGCTCGTCCGGGTAGAGGTGATACCACTGCCCGAGCGTGGCGTCCCAGGCGATAGGCAGGCACTGATAACGGCCGCGCGACATGGGCACCAGAAACTGCTGCAACGGGCGGACGCCGAAGGTGTAGGCGCAATCGAACGTTTCTTCCCGGCCTTCCGGTCCGTCGGTGTCGGCTAGATACTGCCAGCGCGGCTTTTGGCCGGCGTGGGGCGAGTCGGCGTCGTCGGTCGCGCCGTGGCCGTGTGCCATGCGTCGCCATAGGCGCGATCGTTGCATCTCGGGCGCCTCAATCTCGCCAGCGGCGATCAGCCGGGCGGCTTCGCGGCCGATCAGATACCGGGCGTAGGTGGCATCGCTGGGGCGGATTTGCGTGCGATTGGCCATGGCCGCGCGCACCGCGTCGGCCTTCTCGCCCGGCAGCAGTTCGAGTAGGGTCGTTCGCAACGGTTCGTCGGCGGTCTTCAGCGCGACGGCCCAGCGTTCGTCGTCCGTCCGCGCGGCGAGCAGCCCGATCGCTTCGCTTCCCAACTCCGGCCATCGGGTGAAGGGCACGCGGATAAAAGTGGCGTTGTCGAAATCGCCGACCACGAAGGGCGGCTCCGCCACGTCCATGGCCAGATCGTGATCCGAACCGTGCCACAGGTCCATCTCTTCCGCGTGGCAACGGCGGCACTCCTCCCGGCCCACGAACGTGAGCGGATGATCGGGCGGAACGACGATCCACCAGTCCAGCAGCAGCCAGAGCCCGGCGATCAACAGCAGCAGTGGCGGTAGCAGAATCAACCGCCACCAGCGCGAAAATCGGACCATGGCGAGGGGGGGCAAGGGTCTCCAGCCCACGGGCACTGCCTCGTGGACCTGCAGTGGTGGATCATCCAACGGCCAGGGCTAGGCGCCCTTGGCGCCCGGCTGAACGGCAACCTACTCGGTCAATTCGTAAGCGCAACAGGGATCGCCTGAGTGGCGGCAGGCCACGCGTCGCATCCGCCCGCCGACGACCTGCCGCATCAGCAGATCGTCCACCTGACAGATGGCGTGACGCTCTTCGATCAATTCGCTGAACGGGCAGCTTCGTTTGGTGATGCGGGCGGAGCCGTTATGATCGGCCAGTTCGACCACGGCGCCCTCCTTCTGCAGCATGCGCACGAACTGGCGGAGCCGCTCGCGGGGATTCTCGCCGGTCACCGACTTTCGGTAGTGTTCGGCCAGGCGGTTGGCCACGCGCGAAACAACCCGATCGAATACCGGCTCACCACCGACTTCCTCAATGGCTTCCCACATGGCCGGCATCACCAGCTTCTGGGCATCGGCGGCAATCAACGTCAGGGCCGAATCGTTGGCCGAGTATAGATGACGCGGCCGCCCTCGGCCGGGAAGCCGCTCCGTTTTGCGGGTAAGATAACCCGCCTCAACCAGTTCGTTGAGTTGTTCGGTCACGGCGGTGCGCGTGACGCCCGTCTCACGGATTAGTTGAGCCACGGTCTTCGGTGGGCTGCCGACCAGCAGGCGGATGACCCGCATTGCGGCGGGGGCTGGTAGATTGTGGATCATGGCTCCACCTTGGCATCGATGTTTGTGGTGTTGGGATGTTTGTGGTGTTGGGTGACACTCGAACGCTCTGGCAAGGACCCGACGACCGAGTCGGTACGTCGCGGGTTGCTCGGTGGCCGTTGCAAGCCTTCTGATTTTCTTCAGCCGCGGTACTCACCAGTCCGGGTTAGCGCTCGTTGCGGGCTGCCGAAGCCGATCCGCTCGCTGCCGATTCTGGTAAGCCGTGCAATGGACTCGATCCTTCGGAGTGCGAATGCGGGGCTCTCGGGTTGGGATCCGGCCGAGGACTTTTTGGCGAGCGGTTCTGGCAAAATCGCCACCTACGGAGATGATAGCGGAAATCGTCGGGTTTGACAAACCCGCGTTGGCAATTTCGCCGATGTGGTTGCCTTCACAGAGTTAATTGGAATCACTCTATGGTGCTGTCCGTCGTCGATGGCCGACGGACCCGGTGCGGGACTGGGTTGAAGCGGGCCGGATCGACCAAGCCCGGGGGACCGAAAAACGGCCAGATTCTCCGTCAAATCGCCGCCTGGGCCACATACCAGCCCAAGCCGCAAGCGAGCAGCAATCCGCCCTCCCACCGGGTTACCCGCAGTTGGGTGGCGAGCAGCCCGACCGAGATCAACATCAGCCCAGCCAGCAAGCCGCCGTCGATTGCGGCGAATTCCGAAGTATTCATCGGGCGGATCGCGGCCGCGCTGCCCAGCACCCAGAAGATGTTCATCGTACTGCTGCCCAACACGTTGCCGAGGATCATCTCCGACTGCCCCTGGGCGGCGGCGGCCAAACTGGTGACCAACTCCGGCAGCGAGGTCCCGATCGCGGCAATCGTGATACCGATCACCCAGGGTGAAATGCCGAAACTCAACGAGAGCGATTCGGCCGCATGAACGAAGTAGCTGCTGGAGACCAGTACCAGGGCCAGGGCGGCCAGGGCCCGGGGCACTTCCCACCAGTGGAACCGGACGCGCTGCACGTCCGGGTCGCTACGTCCGGTGTAGATGAACATGCCCACCGCCACCGCGGCGCCCACCAGGAGCAGGACGCCGTCCGCGCGGGAGATGTGTCCATCGTGGGCAACCCAGAGCAGCATGGCCGTGGCCACCAGCATGGTCAGCCCGTCGCGAAAGACGATCGGCCGGCTTGCCTTCAGCGGCATCACCAGGGCGGCTAGCCCCAGGACGATGCCCATGTTGCAGACGTTCGATCCCACGACGTTGCCCACCGAGATGCCCTCGAGGCCGCGGAGCGCGGCATCGACCGAGACGGCCCACTCGGGCAGCGAAGTGCCAACGGCGACGATCGTGGCCCCGACCAACACGGGGCTCATTCCGCAGCGGCGTCCGATGGCCGACGCCCCCAGCACGAAGTAGTGGCCGCCGACGAGTAATCCCACCAGCGTTGCGAGAATCACCAGGATGTCGATCATTTTGGGCCTTCGTCCGCCTTGGTGGTTGCGGGTGAGGATGCGCTGCTCCAAAGGGTGATAGCGTAGCGAATCCCAGCGGCAACCGCCAGGGCGCGGAGGGTGGTGCGAGTGCTCGTCGGGAGCCAACGGCTCCCGGTCCGGTGTCTATGGGACCCCGGCGAACGGGCACGCGGTCCGGCGCGCCAAGCTGCCCCTGGGTCGAGCCAATCGCTACGACCCACAGAACCGGCAGGGCAAGCCCGCTCGGGCAGGTGAGCTATCCTTTTCTTGCGGACCGCGCCCGGCGGCGCGGCGGCGGATTCCCCCTTGGCGCGAGACCTCCGAGATACTCCATGGCTACCACACCGCGGCGAATTCAACAGTATTGGTCAGTGCGCGAGTTGGTCTACCGTTTCCTCGACGGCGGGGCAGTGTTGGCCGGTGTGGGGGCGGCCGTTTGGGCCACCGGCGTTCATGACGAACGGTTCTGGCTTTGCGGCGTCGTGGCCGTGTTGATGTTTCACTTCGTCGCGGAAATCAGTGGTCTGTATCGCAACTGGCGGGGCGTCTCCTTGGAAAAGGAGTTGATCTGCGCGGTCAGCACCTGGGGGTTCGTGTTGCCGCTACTGATCACGGCCGCTTACCTGTTCAACTTCGCCGAACTGTTTCCCCGACGGTTTCCCTGGTTCTGGTTCGCCGCCACGCCTTGCGTGATGGTCGCCCTGCGGACGGTGTTGCGCCGCTTGCTGCGCACCCTCCGCTCGCGCGGATACAACACGCGGCGCTACGCCGTGGTGGGGATTAACTCGCTGGGGTTTGGGCTGGTCGAGGCGCTCGAGGAGTCGCCCGATTTGGGTATGAGCTTCCTCGGCTTCTACGACGACCGCCCCGCGGAACGCACCGACGAATTGCCCGAAAACCTGGGCAGCAAGATCGGCAACATCGACGAACTCGTCGAGCACGCCCGGCGGAACCAGGTCGACATGATCTACATCACCTTCCCCATGCGGGCGGAGGAGCGGATCCGCGAGATCCTCGGCCGGTTGGGCGATACGACGGCGTCGGTCTACATCGTGCCCGACTTCTTCGTCTTCGAGTTGCTCCACTCGCGCTGGACGAACGTGGGCGGGTTGCCCGTGGTAAGCGTGTATGAAAACCCGTTCTACGGTATCGACGGGCTGGTGAAACGCTCGCTCGACATGGCGTTGGCTTGTATGCTGCTGGTGTTGCTGGCGCTGCCAATGGCGGCAATCGCGATGGCGGTGAAGCTCACCTCGCGTGGCCCGGTGCTCTTTCGCCAGCGGCGCTATGGACTGGACGGGCGCGAGATTTGGGTCTGGAAGTTCCGTTCGATGCGCGTTTGCCAGGACCAGGGTGAAGTCAAGCAGGCGACGCGGAACGATTCGCGGATCACCCCGCTGGGGGCGTTCCTGCGCAAGACGTCACTGGACGAGCTGCCGCAGTTGTTCAATGTGATCGAGGGCAGCATGTCGCTGGTGGGGCCGCGGCCGCACGCCAATGTGCACAACGAAGAATATCGGGCGCTGATCCAGGGCTACATGCTCCGCCACAAGGTGCGGCCCGGCATCACCGGACTCGCCCAGGTGAACGGGTTGCGCGGCGAGACCGACACGCTCGATAAGATGAGCCGCCGGGTAGAGTATGACCTCCGCTACATCCGCGAATGGTCGCTCTGGATGGACATCAAGATCCTCTTCCGCACGCTGATGGTCGCCTGGCGCGACGAACACGCCTATTGAGCCCCAATTTCCCTCCGGGCGACAACTTGACCCGGCCGGTTGACCGATCACCGCCGAACTGGTAAGCATAATTGTGGTCGGACATGACGGGTCGGGGCGGCTGCAACTCGTGGATGCGATGTGGCCGCCTTTGGCAAAAACTCTTCCGCACACGGGGTGGATCTTGTCGAATCAGGACGCGACAGCCAAGGCGAGTGCGACCGGTGCGGATCGCTCGGCGCGGCTCCACCGGGGCCGCCGTTGGCGTTTGCCCGGGCCGAGATGGCCGGGCTGGTTCTCCATTCTGCTTGCCACCCTGCTGGGCGTGCTCGGCGGTCTGGGGCTCTTCACCTTCGGCTACGGGCAAGGGGCCAGCTATCTGAGCAACGATCCGGAAGCCTGCGCCAACTGCCACATCATGCAGGGGCACTACGATTCCTGGCTGAAGTCCAGCCATCAGGGCGTGGCCGTCTGCAACGACTGCCATCTGCCGCACAATTTCGCGGGGAAGTGGGTGACTAAGGCCGATAACGGCTTCTTCCACTCCCTGGCCTTCACGCTGGAGAACTTCCACGAACCAATCCAGATCAAGCCACGCAATCGTCGCGTAACCCAAAACGCCTGTCTGCATTGCCACGACGAGTTGGTCCATTGGATGCTGCCCGCCGAGCCGGGTGGCGATATGCTCGAGTGTATCCACTGTCACCAGCAGGTTGGGCACGCCGAGCGGTGAGAAAGTGACGGCCGGTACTGGCGAAACGCCAGTGGCGCCCGCCCCGGCACTGGCCAGGCGCCCGTGGTAGCCGGACAGAGGGAACACGGGCGGAGAGAACACGGGCGGAGGGAACAACGAAGCACTGTGATACCAGCAAGGAGTCGACCATGAGTGATCAACCCCCTTCCGAGAAGCAGCCGAACGACGCTCAGCGCTCACCGGGCGACCAATCGCCGCCGGCCGACCAGTCCGCGCCGGTCCAATCGCCGTCGGCCGCCGAACCCCGTCCGGTCACCGAGCGGCCGTCCGGCACCGGGCGACGGCAATTGGTGGTGATGGTCGGTCTGCTGGTGGTCGTTGGGCTGGTCACCCTCGGAGTGGCCGGGCTGCTGGTCTCGATCTTCCAGCACCGTCAGGATGCCCGGCAGCCGTTTGTCCGCCTGGTGGAGGTGGACGAAGTGACTACCGACCCGGTCCCCTGGGGCACGAATTGGCCTTGGCAGTTCGACACCTACCGCCGCAGCGTCGACACGGAAGAAACCGAATACGGCGGGTCCAGTGCCATGCCGGCCAGTCTGCTGGAGAAGCGTCCCTGGCTTAGACGGCTGTACGCGGGGTATGCGTTCAGCATCGACTACCGCGAAGCCCGAGGGCATGCCTACATGCTCTACGATCAGCAAGTGACCGAGCGGGTGACCAAGCGGAAGCAGCCTGGGGCGTGTCTGCATTGCCACGCGTCGGTGATTCCCACTTATCGCCGCGTGGGGCTGGAGGCTGAGGGGTACGAGCCGGACGCGGAGATGCTGGCCGCCTCGTTCAACTGGCCGGCCGTGATGGAGGGTTTTCGGCTGGTCAGCGCGATGAGCTATGCCGACGCCCATGCCGAGCTACTGAAGACGCCCGACGGCACCCCCGGCGAGAATCGGCCGCTGTTCCCCGGCGGGTCGACCACGAAGACCACCACCCCGGCCAATCTAGCCGGCCCGCGACCGAAGCCGACCGACAAGCGGGCGGAGATGGAGCAGGTCGGCGAGGCGCACCCGGTTAGTTGCATCGACTGCCACGATCCGGAGACGATGCAGGTTCGGGTGACCCGCCCGGGCTTCGTTCAAGGTATTGCCGCTCTAGCCAAGAGCGACGAGCCGACCCCGCATCTGCCGAGCGTCGAGCGATGGCGCGACGGCGGTGGCGAGCGCGACTACGACCCCAACCTGGACGCCAGTCGGGCGGAGATGCGTGTTTTCGTGTGCGCCCAGTGCCACGTGGAATACTATTGCGGGCCGAAGGAGACGCTCTTCTTCCCCTGGGGCAACGGGCTGCGGGCGGAGCAGATCGAAGAGACCTACGACAACCACACTTTCCCCGATGGCAGCCGCTTCTACGATTACAAGCACGGCGAGACCGGGGCGCCAGCCTACAAAGCCCAGCATCCTGAGTTTGAGTTGTGGAGCCAGGGCATCCACGCGCGTAGCGAGGTGGCCTGCGCCGATTGCCACATGCCCTACCAGCGACAAGGGGCGATGAAGGTGAGCAGCCACTGGGTGCGGAGTCCGCTGCTGACGATCAACGCCTCTTGCCAGGTGTGCCACCATGTGCCGGAAGACGAGTTGCGGGCTCGGGTCGAGGCGATCCAATCGCGCACGCGGGGGCTGATCGACCGGGCGGCCGAGGCGATGACCGACATGCTCGACGCGATTCTAGCCGCCCAGGCCGCGGGCGCGAGCGATGAGGAACTGGCGCCGATATTCGAGTTGCAGAAGAAGGCCATGTGGCGCCTGGACTTCATCAGCAGCGAGAACTCGCAGGGATTCCACGCGGATCAGGAGGCCGCGCGGCTGCTGGCCGAGTCGATCGACTTCAGCCGTCGGGCGCAGGCCGCCGCCCTACAGCTCCGCGCCCCGGAGGCCCCGCCGGTGGATCGCGAAATGGAGCCGGTCCAAGGCGTGACCGAGGATGCGCCGCCGGGGTGAAGGCGCTGATTCGCTCTGGCGGAGCGGGCATCGCCCACCACCGGTTTCGATGGCGGGCGATGCTCCCCACGTGTTCTTGATCTTGCCGTGCCCGTTCGTTAGGCGGACGGGATCATGATGAACAGGAATACCATGGCGAAGATACCGACCGTCTCGACGATACCCATGGCGATGATGATGAACGCCAGGCCCTTGCCTTCGCCGTCGGAGAGTGCCCGCACGCCGGCGGCGCCGACCGTGCCTTGCATCCAGGCCGAGAGCATTTCGGCCAGTCCGGTGGCGATGCCGATGCCCATCAGCAGTCCCGAGTCCTGCACGGCGACGACTTCGTTGGCGAACACGCCGCGCATGGCGTTCATCACGATGAAGGCGTAGAGGGTTTGGCTGATCGGCATGCCCACCAGGATGATGTAGGTGAAGCTGAGGTTCCGCCCAGCGCGGGCTTCCTTGGCCCAGGCCCCGGCGGCGGCCTGACCGGCCAAGCCGATGCCGATGGCGCTGCCCAGCCCAGCCATGCCCAGACAGAGCACGCTACCGGCCTCACCCAGGAAACGCCAGAACGTGTCGCTGGCGGCCAGCATGAGGGGCCAAACGTCGGCCAGCGAGGAAAGAAGCAGATCATTCGTCATTTCAGTGGACTCCTAAGTCAAGCGTTGAGTTAGAGGTTGTGGGTCAAGTGAATTGTTTTCAGCGGAAGCACGAAATCCGAATCTCGAAATCCGAAACAAATCCAAATGACGGAAATCGAAATAATCCAAACCGGGACGGGCGGAGCGAAACGGCGCTGAATGCGTGCGTTTCGATCATTGCATCATTCGTGTTTTGTATTTGTTTCGGGCTTCGGATCTCGATATTCGGATTTGATCGCCTTGTGTCGCGTGCCATGCGGCGAATCGGTTTTAGTCCTCTTCGGCCACCCGCCGGGCAAACGGTCTGTAGGGGTACCCCACCCACTCCATCCCCAGGTTGTTGCCGAATTCGAGCATATTCAATCGCACGCCGTGGGCGAACATGGCGATCAAGGCCAGGGCGATGTTCAGCGAGTGGCCGAACACCAGGATCAGCGCCGTGATCGGCCAAAAGCCGACATCGAGTGCCAGCCCGTTGAAGCTTACCGCCAGCACGCTACTGGCCAGTCCTACGGCCATCAGCCGCACATAGCTCATCACGTCAGAAAAGGCCGAGAGCATCGACAGCGGGAACTGTGCCAGCCCCAGGCCGACCATCTTCAGCGGATTCCGGCTGGGCGAGGCAAACAGCACGGCCAAGGTGGCCCCGACGATCAGCAAGTATGGCCAGGGGGTGGCCCAACTCATCGGCTCCTTCAGCACGAGCATCTTCACCACGCCGTACATGCCCCAGATGAACAACCCCCAACCAATCTTGTTGAGGAATCGCAGGTCGGGGAAGTAGCGCACGGCTTGCCATAGCTGGGCCAGGCTCAAGTGAATCGCGCCAATCGTGAAACTGAGCTTCATTAGGAATTGGATCGACTGCTCTTGGGCGTCGACCGGGATCAGCGTTGTGGGCAAGACGGCGAAGCCGAAGAAAGCATTCGTCAACACCCCCCAAACCACCGACACCGCGCCGACGAGCATCAGCAACTGAGTGAAGCGGGCCCCGAGTTGCTTGGAAACCCAGGGGTACGCCACCGCCGGGCCGAGCAGAAGCAAAGCCCCGTAGCCGCCGTCGCTGATCAGCATGGCCGTGAAAATCGGCAGCACGATCAGGAAGGGGATCGACACGTCGAACTCGCGGTAGCCGGGCACGGTGCCCAGGATACTGAACAGCCCTTCGATGGGCCGCGCCCAGGCCGGCGGACGCACGAGCGTGGGTGGCTGCTCGTCCTCGGTCGGCTCCATCCGCTCCAGGGCCACGGGGATGTCCTGCTGTTCCAGCCGCGAATCCAACGCGGCGAGATTCTCCTCCGGCAGCCAGCCCTGCAAGGCAAAAATGTCCTCGTCGCCCGCGGCCCCGCGGATGGCCACCGTCTCCTCGATCTGCTGTTGCAGTTCGGTCAACTTGGCCTCGATCGCCGGCGCCAGGGCGGCCAGCTCGTGCAGGCGATCGGTATCGCGATGCAGCGACTGGTCGATCTCGCGGGCTTCCTCACGGATCGACGGGGCGTCGCGCGGAGGCAAGGGCAGGGCGGTGGCACTCTCGGGCAGCCGTGCCGATTCATTAAGATCGACCACCCCGACCATGGTTCGGCGTCCGGGCAAGTCGGCCACGTCGGCCACGCAGTCCGCCTCGACCGCGTCGACCTCCGTCACCGGCACCGAGTAAAATTGCAAGGGCACGCCCGCCTCGCGCAAGCTGCGCACGTCGTCCAGTCGCAGATTATCCCAAATGGCTATCTGCTCTAGTTGATGGTAGAGGGCGGCCAGGCGGTTGCGACCCTCGACCGAGCGGCGATGGATCTCCAACGCTTCGTGCGCGGCGTCCATTGCGGAGATGTCCGGGGTGGCGCCGGCCGGCTGCACACCCGAGAGCATCTGCAATGCCTGTTTCAGTGCGTCCAGTCGGCGGAGCATGGTGTCGTCGGCCACGGCGCGGTCCGCGTCGACCGGCACCAGGTGCACCATACCCAACTCGGCCAGCGTGGCCAGCAGCCGGTCGCGGTCGCGCTGGCGGGCCACGACATACACCTTGCTCATGGGGACGATCATGGCGCGTCCTCCTCGGCCGTGGCCGTGCCGGTCGTGGTCGTGTCGCCGGCAGCCGTGCCGCCAGCGGGAGTGTCGATCGTGGCGGCATCGCCCGGATTCGTGTCCATCGTCTCGGAGAGCTTGCCTTTGGCAATCTTCGCCCGACCCACGGCGGCGGTCATCTCGTCGCCCAGCTTGATGCGGATGCGGCGGATTGCCTCGCGGGCTTGGGGGATCATGATCTTCTCGAACAGGTTGACGCGCTGGATGATGCGGGTCAGCTCGTGGCGGAGGAGTTCCTCCTGGCGGGAGAGCACCTCGACGGCCGCCTCCCGACGACTGCGCTCGCGGAGGTCGGCCAGCGTGCGGTCGACCCAGGGCGGGGTGACGAAGAGGCTATAACGGGCCTCGGGAAACTCCACGTCTTCGAACACGGGCACCTCGACCCCGGCGATGTTTTTCTTGCTCACGCGCACGTCGGCGGGCTGGGCCCAATCGTCCAGCGGAATGCCCGCCCGATCGGACATCACGCTGCCGTAGGCCTTCAGCGCGGCGTCGGCCTCCTGGCGGGCCAGTTCGGCCTCGCGCCGCTTGCGGGCCACCTCGCGCAGCGTGACCTGCAACCGCTGCTGCTTGAGCTTCAGCATCGGCAGATAGCGCTGATAGCGCGACAGGGCGTCGCGATAACGCTTCAGCTCGGGTCGGGTTAGTTTGATCTTCTTCGCCACGGTGTTCGAATCCGAAAATCGATTTTTCGTGCGTGGTTAGCTCTCCGCCGTCACGGCTTCCTCTTCGCTCTCGTCGCTCGTCTCCTCCTGGCCCGGCCAGTGCTTGTCGACGATCGAACGGCGGATGCCCGTCTCGGCCGGCTCGAAGCATTCGGCGAGGATTTCCCAGCAGCGGTCCAGGGCGTCGAACAGGTGGATATTCACCGAGAGGTCCATGATCCGCTGCTCGAACAGTTCGCCATAGCGGAGCAGCTTGCGGTCCCAGTCGGACATCTCGAAGCCCATGTCGCGCTTTTCGCGGCTCTCGCGGCAAAGGGCGTAGAGCTGGATACAGGCGTCCATGATTGCCCGATGGTCGTCGCGGGTTTTGCCGTTCACCTGCTGCTTTAGCCGGGAGAGGGAACCGAACGGCTCAATCCGGCCATTGCGGAGGTAGAACTGTCCCTCGGTGATGTATCCGGTGTTGTCCGGCACCGGGTGGGTGACGTCGTCGCCGGGCATGGTCACGCAGGCCAGCACGGTCATCGAGCCGGCGCCATCGAAGTCGATGGCCTTCTCGTAGCGCTTAGCCATTTGCGTGTAGAGGTCGCCCGGGTAACCGCGGTTACTGGGGATCTGCTCCATGACGATGGAGATTTCCTTCAGCGAGTCGGCGAAGGCCGTCATGTCGGTCAAGAGCACAAGGACCCGCTTGCCTTGCAGGGCGAATTTCTCGCCCACGGCCAGGCAGAGGTCGGGCACCAGCAGGCTTTCGACCACGGGGTCGGCCGCGGTATGGATGAACATGATGGCCCGCCCCAACACGCCGCCGCCTTCGAATGCCTGGCGGAACTTCAGGTAGTCGTCGTGTCGGAGGCCCATGCCGCCGAGGATGATGATGTCGGCGTTGGCTTGCAGCCCAATCCGCGCGAGCAGTTCGTTGTATGGTTCGCCGGCGACGGAGAAGATCGGCAACTTCTGCGACTCCACCAGCGAGTTGAACACGTCGATCATGGGGATGCCCGTGTGGACCATCTGGTCGGGCATGCGTCGCTTGACCGGGTTGGCCGGGGCGGTGCCGATGTCGGTGGCTTCGCCGGTGACTTCGCCTCGGCCGTCGCGGGGTCGGCCCGAACCGTCTAGCACGCGTCCGAGCAGGTTCTCCGAGAAGGGCACCTGCATGGGCCGCTGGAGGAAGCGCACGCGGTCGTTGTTCGACACGCCCTGCGAACCGGCGAAGACTTGCAAGCTGACGCGCTGGCCTTCGAGGCGGATCACCTGGGCGAACGATTCACCGTGGGCGCTTTGGATCACGCCCAGCTCGTCATAGCTCACCCCGGTGGCGTTCACCGTGACCACGTTACCGGCGATTTGCTTGATTTCGTCGAAGTACTTTCTCATTCGTTTCGCCCTTTCGTGGCGATGAACTTGTCGATTTTGGCGAGCCAATCGTTGTATTCATCGGTGTCGGTGGCGGCGGAGTTCCAGTTGCGGAACAGGTCGGTCACCTCGACCATCTTGCCGCGGGCCTCGTCCTTGCTGGCAAACTCGAAGTCGGTGTCGATCACCTCGGTCACCTTGCCGAAGACGAACTTCTGCCGTTCGGCGGGTGTGGCCGCGTCGACTTCGTCGAAGGCATTCTGCTGCAAATAGCAATTATCGAAGAAGTCGGCCTTCATGGCCACGGTGAAGTCCTCGATCGAGGTGCCCTCTTCACCAACCACGGTCATCATCTGTTGCACCTCACTGCCGTGGGCGAGCAGAGCCCGCATGCGGTTCACCGTTTGGGCGTCGATGATCCCCTCGTACTTGCTCCAGGACTCCAGCGGGTCGATGGCCGGGTAGCGTCGGGCGTCGCTCCGCGCCCGCGAGAGTCCGTGGAACGCGCCGACCACCTTCAGTGTGCCCTGCGTGACCGGTTCCTCGAAGTTGCCGCCGGCCGGGCTGACCGTCCCGCCGATCGTGAGCGAACCGATGCGTCCGTCCCGCAACTCGAGTGCACCCGCCCGTTCGTAAAACGCGGCGATGCGGCTCTCCAGGTACGCCGGGAAGGCCTCTTCGCCGGGAATTTCTTCCAGCCGTCCCGACAACTCACGCATGGCTTGGGCCCAACGCGAGGTGGAGTCGGCCAGCAGCAGCACGTTGAGCCCCATCTGGCGGTAGTACTCGCCCAGCGCCGTGGCCGTGTAAACGCTGGCCTCGCGGGCGGCCACCGGCATGGCCGAGGTGTTGGCAATGATGATCGTTCGCTCCATCAGGCTGCGGCCCGTGCGGGGGTCGATCAGTTCGGGGAAGTCGCGGAGCGTTTCCACGATCTCGCCCGCCCGTTCGCCGCAGGCGGCGATGATCACCACGTCGATCTCGGCGTGGCGAGCGGTGATTTGCTGGAGCACCGTCTTGCCCGCCCCGAAGGGGCCGGGAATGCAGTAGGTGCCGCCGCGGACGATGGGGAACATCGAGTCGATGATTCGCACGCGGCTGACCAGCGGATCGTCGGGCAAGAGACGCCGGTGGCTGATGCTCAGCGGCCGCTTGACCGGCCAGTTCTGCTGCATCGTGGCGGTGTGCGTCTGGCCGTCCTCGGTCTTCAGCACGGCGATTTCCTCTTCGACCGTATAGCTGCCCGCCGGGGTGATCTTCTCGACCGTGGCCTCGCCGCGGAGCGTGAAGGGGGCCATGATCTGGTGGGTGAACACGCCCTCGGGCACGGTGCCCAGCGGGTCGCCCGCCTGCACGACGTCGCCTTGTTTGACCGTGGGAGTGAAGTCCCACTTGTCCGTGGTCGACAGCCCGTGGATGTAGACGCCCGGCTGAAGGAAAAAGCCCACCTGCTCGGCCAGTTCCGGCAGCGGGTTTTGCAGCCCGTCGTAGATCTTCCCCAGCAGCCCGGGACCGACGACGACCGAGAGCATCTCCTCGTGCAACTCGACCGGGTCGCCCACCTTCAGCCCACGTGTTTCCTCGAACACTTGCAGGTCGACCATGTCGCCACGGACGCGGATGACCTCGCTGAGCAGGCGCACGCCGTCGCCGCGGACGCAATGGGCCAGCGAGTTCTGCACCACCCGGCCGTCGGTCTCGGCGATCACCAGGTTACCAAAGACGGCAGCGATCCTCGTATTCACGCGACTATCCCTTTGCTAAGTAAATTGATCCGGCTCACCACGGATGGGGGGTTCGTGCTCTTGCCACCGGCTAGCTATTCTCCGTTTGCTGTTCCGTTCGCTTCCATTGCTCAAGCAGCATCACGCGGGCGGCATGCACGAGCAGTTCATCCTCGGAAAAGGTGAACCAGGCGTCATGCTGTTCGATCCACTGCCAGCGGGCACGGATGATCACGCGCAAACCGGCCAGCGGGGTGGTGGCGGCTTCCCACTCGCTCACCACGCCGGAGAGGTCTGCCTGCTCGTCGGCCAGATGGGTGGCCACGAGGTAATCGTGCTCTTCCAGGCCGAGGCGTCGTGCCCGGGCGGCGGCCAAGGCGTTGCGCAGGGCCACCTCGAAGGCGACCCATTGGGGGAGGAACTTGCTCCGCATCCGCCGGCCGACCTCGGTGGCGTAGTGGAAATAGGTGGCCCAAAGCCGGTCCGACTCGACGGCCACCGGTCCCTCTTCGTGCTCTTCCGGCGTGAGGTAATCCGGCAGGGGCGTCTCGCCACGTACTTGTTGGACACCGAGCACGGCCGGTTCCACGTCCTCGATCTCCCCGGCTAGGAAGGCTTCACGCTGCAGCAGGTCGTCCATCAGCACCAGGGCCCCGACGAGCGTCTGCCATCGTTCGCGCTGTTCGACGTGCTCGATCAGATCGGCCAACCCCATCGGCGGCGCGCTGCCCAGCCCACCAAGGGCGGGAAGTGTCGCGATGTAGAAGTAGCGATCGGTCTGCATGGCTGGTGAGGTGTGACGGGGGCGACTGGCGTGGGCGGCCGGTGGGCGTCGAGGGCGAGGCGTGGCATGGGCGAATGACATCGACCGGCGAACGCGGCGGGCCCCTCGGGCTACGATTGCGATTGGCCCTCCGAGGCCTGATCCTTGGTGGCCGAGTTGATGACGGCTTGCAGCTCGGGCGTGACGATCTCGGCCAGCGTCTTGACGACCGACTCGGTGGTGACCTCCACCGTGCCGCCGGCCACCCGATATTCGAATCCGGCCGTGGACAGCGAGCCGTGCAGGTCGACGGAAACATGCTCGCAGGGCTTGTGGAAGGTCTTGATGGCCCAGTCGGCCAGCTTCTGCCGCATCGGCTTCGCAACGTTGATCGTAATTGCTTCCTTTCCCAACGCATCGGCTTCCGCGTACTGACAAATCACGTCGCGGATCAACTCGCCGAGGAACTTGTCGTCCTCCAGCTTGCTTGCGGCGGCTTGTTCCAGCACCCGGGCGATGGTCTGACTGAGCGTTTCGCGGAGCTTGGCGACCACGTCGCGGGCGGCCAATTCCAGGTCGGTGCGGGTCCGCTCGACCGTCTGCTCGCGTTGCTGTTCGGCTTGCTCGACGATCCGCTTGGCCTCGGCCTCGGCCCGGCGGATGGTCTCGTCGGCCTGTTGTTGGGCCTCGCGGCGGATTTCCTCGGCCGCTTGGCGCCCGGCTTCGACGCCGTCGGTCCGGAGTTTGTCGACAAACGATTCGACCGTATGTGCCATCCCTCGATCCTCTGTGAGGCTGGTGGGAAAGGTGGGCGCGCGGTGCGCGCGACGGAAACTCAAAAATATAGCCCACCCTCGCCTCGGGGAGAACCCCCGGTGAAGATTGCCGGATCCGAGCCAGGGCCGCGCCGTGATTTGCCCCTATTTGTGGGGGGGCTCCGCGACGCCCCCGATGCCGCTGGCGCCATGGCGGAAAACCCAGATTCACTGACAGAGGAAGACCGAGCGGGTAGTGTGTCGCAGCACGTGGATGCCCGTCTCTCGCATCATCACCTTGCTCAGCAGTGTTCGCGTGCTGTAGCCCATCACGATCAGGTCGATCTCGTGCTGGTCCGCGTAGCGGGTAATGCCGGAGCGGGGGTCCTCGGGAATATGCACCCCGGAGGTGGCGAAACGGTGGTCGCGGCAGTACTGCTGAGCGTCGTGCAGCAATTGTTCGGGGCCCTCGCCCGGCTGTCCGAAGACGGCGATCTCCGTCTCCACTTCCGGCCAGGGATCGATTTGAGCGAATCGGCGCAATGTCTTGGCCGACTCCATCGACCCGCTGTAGGCAATCAGCGCCCGGCGGATTGGGCGGTACTCTTCCGACGCCGCCAGCATGGGCCGCACGCCGCGACTGACCAGCGTGCCCACCAGACCATGGGCGTGGCCGGTGTGGCCGAAGGCCAAGGCGCCGCGCAGCCCAAAGATCACCAGATCGTGATACCGCGACAGCGAGAGCAGTGTGCTGCTCGGCTCGCCTTCCTCGATCTCCACGCGAGGCTCCACACCCGCCTCGCGGCAGACCGCTTGAAACTGGCTGAGCATCTGCTTGCTCTGCTCGTGAGCGGCGGCCAGTCGGTGTTCGCGCAACTGGCGAGCCGCCGCGCCCGCTCCCACGGGTACGGAGCCCACATTCTTCAGCTTTCGTGGGTCAACAAGTGTGACGCCGGTCAGTCGGGCGTCGTGGGCGGTAGCCAGCTCGACGGCATGCCGGACGGCCGTTTGCCCACAGTCGGTGGCGGTGAGCGTGACAAGGATGCGTTTGAGCATGGACAGTCTTCCCGAATGTCGGCAGGTTCCCGGAGCGAGGCGTGGGCCGCGGGAGACGGGTCCCGCCGCAATTAGCTTCACGGTGAGACTCGTTTCACTCGGCCCGCCCTATTCGATCGATCGTGTCTTGAATCTCAGATGCCAAACATTCGGCGGTGGAGGATGTGTTCTTCGCGGAGTTCCTCGTTGAGTTCCTCGCGCGCCAGCCGCGCGGCCGTCTGCTCCGCGCGCCGGCGATACTGCTCGGCCTGCGCCGTTTGTCCGAGCCGCTCGTGGGACAGAGCCAGGGCCTTCCAGGCCCGCACGCAATGGGTGTATTGGCTGGCGCAATCACGGAAGTGCTCGAGCGCCTCCTCGGCCAGTCCGCGGGCGAGCAACTCCTCGCCGTGCCGGAAGCGGTCGCATTGGTCGGCCGTCGGGTGGGTGGCGCAGAAGTCCGGGTCCACGACCGGAATCTCGGCATCCACCGAGACGCGAATCGGCTCGGCCGAGCGCACCGTGACAATCGAGCACGGCAGCTCCTGCGCCACGCGTCGAGCCACACCACCGATGAGCATCCGCGAGATGCCGGTCCGTCCGGCCGATCCCATCACGATCAATTCCGCCCCGCGCTCTCGGGCGACCCGGGGCACCTCGTACCGTGGCTTGCCCGGCACGACCAGCTTCTTCCATCGCACGTCGTGAAAATCGAGCCCGCGAAGGAATTCGTTCAGTTCCGGGACGTACGGCTGCTCGGCGGGTGCTTCGCTTTCCCCGGTCGGCTCAGGTGCTTCGCCCGCGCTGGGCCGAATGCTCTCATACTCCGCGTAGGCCGCCTGGGTGACGTGCAAGACGGTCAGCTCGGCGTCCAGCGTGCGGGCAATGTGGATGGCGTTGCGCAGCGCGCGGGCGGAAGCGGGCAGCAGATCCACCGGGCAGAGGATGTGCCGGATCGGCAGCGGCTCACCCGGTTTGACGATCCACACCGGTCGGCAGCCCCCGCGGCGCAACTGGGCGGCGGCCGTGCCGAGGTAGAACTGGCCACTCGGCGATATCTCGCCTGCGCCGACGATGATGACGTTCACGTCGTGTTCGCTGGCGTAATGGTTGATTTCCACAAAGGGATCGCCCTCGAGCGCGACCGCTTCCACGCTTCGCACGCCCTCACCGACAAGTTGTTCGGCGATCTCGTCCAAGCGGCGCGAGATGAGCTGGTCGATTTCGTCGGCGTCGGGCGGGGGTGGGCCTTCCGCCGGGGGTTTGATGTGCAGAAGATCAATGTGGGAGTCGAACTTCCGCGCAACGTAGGCGGCCGTACGCACGGCATCCTCGGCGGCGAAACCGAAGTCAGTGGCCACCAAAATCCTCTCGAGCAGTTTCATTTTAGCAGCCTTTGCCAGCGGTGGGGGTTTGCCAGCAGGAGGGGGCATCGAGAACCCCAAGTGCCCCCCGGAGGGCAAAAATCTCACGTCCGCCGGAATTGTAGCAGGATCGACCGCCCTGTAAACTGCCAGTTGGCTCGGTCCAAGGGCCGGCTGGTCGGTGGCCGTTGCTACGGTGCGGCGCGTGGCTCGCCACGCCGGACAGGCCAGTCCTCATGCGGGGCGCGTCAGGCTGACCCCAACCAGGACACTTTGTCGGTGTGGGCCTTCGGCCCGGACGCCGAATCGCCGGGCAGAAATCGCCAAAGCCATCCGGCGCGGGTTTTGCACGCACATCTGCTTCCTGAACCGCATCTTTTTTTGTCCGCAACAGGAAAGGGCTCCTCGCTCATGAAGATTGTCATATTCGAACTGGAGGACTGGGAACGTTCCGCCTTCGAGCCGCTCCAGGACGAGCATCAGGTGGAATTGCAATCCAGCCCGCTGAATGCGGAAACCGCAGGGGAGCACGCCGACGCCGAGGTGGTCTCCACGTTCATCTATTCCAAGCTGGGACGCCAGGTGCTCGAAAAGCTGCCAAATTTGAAGCTGATCGTGACCCGCTCGACCGGCTACGATCACATCGACCTGGAATACTGCCGCGAGAACGAGGTCACCGTCTGCAACGTGCCCAACTACGGCGACAACACCGTGGCGGAGCACGTCTTCGCCCTCCTGCTGACGGTTAGCCACAAGATGGAAGACGCCATCGATCGCACGCGCAAGGGTGATTTTTCGCCCCGAGGGCTGCGCGGCTTCGATCTGGAGGGGAAGACCTTTGGCGTAATCGGCACGGGAAACATTGGGCAACATGCGATCCGCATTGCCCGCGGCTTCGGCATGGAAGTAATCGCCCATGACGTGAAGCCCAACGCCGAGGCGGCCGAGGAGCTGGGATTCGAGTACGTCGACCTGGACGAACTGCTCCGCCGGTCCGACATCATCACGTTGCATGTACCGTCCATACCGGCCACACACCACCTACTGTCCCACGATCAGTTCGAGAAGATGAAGGAGGGCGTGGTGATCATCAACACCTCGCGTGGCGATGTGATCGACAACCAGGCCCTGGTGCGAGGACTGGCCGAGGGCAAAGTGGCCGGCGCCGGACTCGATGTGCTGCCCGAGGAGCCGGTCATCCGCGAAGAGGCCGAGCTACTTCGCTCGGTCTACCAGCGAAAGCATAACCTCGAAGCCCTGCTGGCCGACCACGTGTTGATTCGCCTGCGGAGCGTTGTCGTCACGCCGCACAGCGCGTTCAACACCCGCGAGGCGGTGACGCGGATTCTGGAGACGACCGTGGAGAACATCGAGGCGTTCGCCCGGGGTGAAAGCCGGAATGTGGTTGGCGGGAACGGAGCGTGATCAGTGCGGAATGCGGGATGATGGTGCGATTGGTGATTCGTGCGACCCCTACTCATCCACTGGCCGGACGACCAAATCCGCCCCGTCGATTCCCATCACTTCGATCCGCTGACCGCGGCGGACGAATTCGCTGTCGGTTACGACGTTCACAAACCGGTCGCCGAAGCGTCCCTTGCCGGCCGGCCTGAGCGGCGTGTGGGCCAAGCCCCGGGTGCCCACGGCAATCGGACCAGCGTCGCCCGCCGACGTGCCCGATCCCGGTGTCGTCTCGCCGTCGGTCGTCGCGCCGCCCCGCTGGCCGGCGGCGGTTGATCCTTCCTCGCGATCGAAGTCCGGCGGGCCGAGCATCAGCCGGCTGGCCACGGGGATCATCCCGAAGTTCCGGCTGAGGAAATACCCGGCGATGGCCACGGTCACCCCCGAGGCGGCCAGCACCATCAGCGACGATGCCAGGGCCGCCACGTCGCGGCGTGTCTCCGGCAGTCCGGAAGCCTGACCGGCCAACAGCAGCGAGATCACCAGCAGCAGAATGCCCGCGATCCCGGCCACGCCGAAGCCCGGCACGACCAGCAGTTCCATCAGCAGGAAGCCGACGCCGACGATAAACAGCGTTAGTTCCAGCCATCCGGCCGTGCCGCCGAGAAATCTGCTCCAGAAGAACAGGGCAAAGCAGAGCCCTGCAACGAGGCCTCCAATACCGATGCCCGGCGAACTGGCTTCCACGTAAATGGCGATCAGGCCCACGACGAAGATCAGCCAGGTGACCACCGACAGGTTGAGCACGTAGACGATCGTGTCCAACGCGGTCCGCTCCAGCACGGGCAGACGGCCTTCGATGCCGTAGAGCTTCTTCAGGGCGTCGACGTCGGCGGCCACCGCGTCGGCCAGTCCCAGTTCCACCGCCCGACGCCCGTTCACCTCCAGGAACAGACCCTCGCGCGACTCGGGAACGAGCGGCCCCTGCTCCCACTGGGCGCGATCCTCGCGGCCGGCCACGTCGGTTTCCGAGAGGTAGGCCGTCTCGCCGGTGCGAGCGTTCTTGTAGCGATAGACCAGGGTGTCGGTATCGACCATCGCCTCGACCAGCGTTGCCGGCCGGTCGGACGCCTCGGCCAGATCGCGTACGGTGCGGACCAGATCGCTGCGGAACTTTTCCGGCACGTGGCGAAACATGAACCCTTCGTCGAGGTAGATTGGTCCGGCGTCGCCCAGTTTCGCCCGCGGGGCCATGATAATGTCTTCGCAGCCCAGGGCGAGAAACGTGGCCCCGCTCAGCGCCTGGTTGGGCACGTAGGCGGCGGTGTGGGCCCAGTCGAGCTTCAGCATTTGCTCGGCCAGGGCGACGCTATCCTCGACCGTGCCGCCGGGGCTGGTGATTTCGAGGATCACCAGATCGGCTTCCCGCGACTGGGCGTCGGCCAGCTTCCGTTCGAGCGATTTGCGGAGCATGGGCATGATTGGCCCCTCGACGCGGATCATCACCGGCCGTTGGTAGTCGCCCGCCAGTTGTTTGGCCATCGCCGGCTGCTCGGCCGGGGGATTGTTCTCGGCGTCGTCCGGAGTGTCTCCCTCGACTTGGGCTGGGGTATCGTTCTCGGGTGCGTCGTCGGCGTCCTGGGCGGCTGCCGGCGCGCACACCAATCCCGCCGCGAAAGCAACCGCGGCGAACGCTGGTAGAAGTTGGCGAAGCGTGGCGGACATGATCGCCCCAGTATAGCCGCTCGGCAGGCCGGAGGGAACGAGTGGCGCGTGTGCACGGCAGGAGGATCGCAAAGTCGAGTGCAGCTGGCGTTGAGCCTCCACACGTCGTTCCCGCGCACGCGGGAATCCAGTGAATTGGGACGGACCACTGGATCCCCGATGCCCGCTTTCGCGGGCACAAGCTTCTCGGGAATGACGGAAGAAATCGGCGTCGCAATCCTTCTGGTCAGCACCGAACGTGCCCCATTCGATCGCCCAGGCCGGAGGGCTGGAACCCCGAGCATTGCTGCATCGGGCATGAGCGGGGCAAGCAGCGCGGGAGCCCACGATTCCATCAATCCGAGCCCGGGGTGAGCCTGTAAACGCGCGACAGTTGCGCGGCCCGGCCGATGTTGCCGTGGCGGTGCTCGTGGGTTTGAGTGTTCCCCCGCTCACGCTCACCCCTCGCCCGCTTCGCGCTTCAGATCGCTTTGCCATTGTTCCAGACGGCGGAGCGCCTCGCGGGGCGAGACGTCGTCGAGGTCCAACGCGCGCAGCTCGTCCAGCAGCGGGTGGTCCAGCGGGGCGAAGAGGGTCAACTGCATTTGCCCCGCACGTTTCTTTTCGCCCTGGGCGATGCGGGAGCGGCCGCTGGCGTCGTGATGCTCGGCTTCGAGCTGGCCGAGGATGTCCTTCGCCCGTTCGACCACCTCGCGGGGTACGCCGGCCAGTCGGGCCACGTGGATGCCGTAGCTCTTGTCGGCGGTCCCCTCGACAATTTTGTGCAGAAACACGACCTCCTCCTGCCATTCGCGCACGGCCACGTTGAAATTGCGCAGCCCGGTGAGTTCCTGCCGCAGGTCGGTCAGTTCGTGGTAATGGGTGGCGAAGAGCGTGCGGCAGCCGATCCGGTCGTGCAGATGCTCGGCCACCGACCAGGCCAGCGAGATGCCGTCGTAGGTGCTGGTGCCGCGGCCAATCTCGTCGAGAATCACCAGGCTGTGACGGGTGGCCGTGTTGAGAATCCGCGCCGTCTCGGTCATCTCCACCATGAAGGTGCTCTGGCCGCGGGTCAACTCGTCGCTGGCGCCCACGCGGGCGAAGATGCGATCGGCCACGCCGAGGGTGGCCTTCCGCGCCGGCACGAAGCTGCCGATCTGGGCCATTAGCGCGATCAGCGCCACCTGGCGGATGTAGGTGCTCTTGCCGGCCATGTTCGGCCCGGTGATCAGTAGCAGCGTGCCCGCGTCGCCGCCCAGGTGGGCATCGTTGGGGACGAACGTGCCCTCGGGCTCGATTTGTTCGACCACCGGATGCCGTCCGTCGACCAGTTCCATCACCGGTTCGTCGGTCATCTCGGGTCGGGAGTAGTTGTTCGCCCTGGCCAGATCGGCCAGACCGAGCAGCACGTCGAGCCGGGCGAGCACGTCGGCGGTACGCTGCATGCGCCGGCGTTCGGCCGCCACCTGATTGCGCAGGGCGACGAACAACTCGTACTCGATCTCCTTGGCCTTTTCATCGGCCGAGAGGACTTTTTCCTCATATTCCTTCAGCTCGGGCGTGATGTACCGCTCGGCGTTCTTGAGTGTCTGCTTGCGGATGTAGTCGTCGGGGATCTTGTCGCGATGGGCGTGCGTGACCTCGATGTAATAGCCGAAGACTTTGTTGAAGCCGATCTTCAGGTTGGGGATGCCCGAACGCTTCGACTCCTGGGCCTGGTAGCCGGCAATCCACTGCTTGCCGCCCCGAGCCAGGTCGTTCAGTTCGTCCAACGGCGGATGGAAGCCCGGGCGGATGAACCCACCGTCGCGGGCCGATAGCGGGCAATCGTCCACCAGGGCGGCAACCAGCCTCTCGCTCAGTTCGCCGCAGAGGTCGATCCCCTCCTCAAGTTCACTGAGCAGCGGACTGCGCCGCGCGGTGAGCTTGGCCTTGACAGTCGGCAGCAATCTTAGCGAGCGGCCGATGAAGGCCAGATCGCGGGGACTGGCCCGACCAGTGGCCACGCGGCCGAGCAGCCGTTCGAGATCGTACACCTGCTTGAGCGCGTCGCGGAGGGCATCGCACAGCGCCGGATCACCCAGCAACTCCTCGACCGCTTCGTGGCGGCGCACAATCGGCTCGCGGCGGCTGAGCGGGTTGGCCAGCCACTCGGCCAGCATGCGCGAACCCATGGCGGTGACCGTGCGATCGAGCACCCCTAGCAGCGACCCTTCGCGGCGGCCGTCGCGGATCGTACGCGTCAGCTCCAGGCTGCGGCGGCTCGACTGGTCGATCTCCATCGTGTCGCGACGGGCGTAGGGTACCAGCCGATCGACGTGCTCCAGCCCGGTGCGCTGCGTCTCGGTGAGGTAGTCCAGCACGGCGCCGGCGGCGCGGATCGCCTGCTGGTCGGCCTGGGTGTCGGTGAATCCGAAACCTTCGAGCGTTCGGGTGCCAAAGTGCTTCTCCAGGGCGGCGTGGGCTTCGTCCTGCCCGAACGCCCACGCGGGGCGTTGGGTGAGCATGGTTTCCGAGCCGGCGGCCGGCAGCCGACCGTGAGCCGGATTCGCGTCGCTACCGGCTGTCGCTTGTTTGCTGGTTACTGCCCCCGGTGCGCCATCCTCGGCGATCAAGCACTCGGCGGGTTGGAGTCGGGCCAGGTGGTCGGCCAGCTCGCCCGCGGCGCAGCCGGTGGCCGTGAACCGACCGGTGGACAGCTCCACCCAGGCCAATCCAAGCGGTTCGTCGCGTCCGGCCGGAGGCGGGGCGACGGCGGCCAGATAGTTGGCCTCGCGCGGGTCGAGCAGGGCTTCGTCGGTCACCGTGCCGGGCGTGACCACGCGGGTCACCTCGCGGCGCACGAGCCCCTTGGCTTGCTTGGGGTCTTCGACCTGCTCGCAAACGGCCGCCCGATGCCCGGCGGCGATCAGCTTGCCCAGGTAGCCCTCGAGCTGGTGGTGGGGGAAGCCGGCCATGGGGATCGCCCCGGCGCCTTTCTCGCGGCTGGTCAGGGCAAGGTTGAGCACGCGGGCGGCCGTCTTGGCGTCGTCGTGGAACAGCTCGTAGAAGTCGCCCATGCGGAACAGCAGGAGCGCATCGGGGCATGCCCGTTTCGCTTCCTCGTACTGCTGCATCATGGGGGTGGCGGCCATGCGATGTATGCTACCGAAGCGACCGCCGAGGTGGAAGGGCGCGGGGGAACGATGGATACAGACCGCCGAACGATCAACCGGGCTTCAGTATCCCAGCATCCGTCGTCCGGCCGATCCGCCCTTGCCGGCTTGCCAAATTGAGGGCACCCGAGTATTCTGGGACCATGAAGAGCGTGTACATTGAGACGTCGATTATCAGCTACTTGACTTCCCGGCCTAGTCCTGACCTTCGGGCTGCGGCATGGTAGAAGGTGACCTCGCAGTGGTGGGCTCAGGAACGGCCGAAGTACGCGCTATTCACATCGGAACTGGTCGTCGCGGAGGCGTCCTTGGGCGACTCGGATGCCGCCGCGACCAAGCCGATCGTGCGGGCAATTTGCCTGAAGGCGGGCTACAATTCACCGGAAATCTGTACTCCGCTTGAATTGCTTTCGCCGGAGGCGGGAGATGATATCAATGTACGACGATGAAATCATTGCCGAGGTGTGGCGCAGCCGAGATGAGTACGTCCGGCACCACGACCACGACCTGGACCGGATCGTCGAAGACCTACGTAGGCGGCAAGAAAAGCCTCACTCGGAGATTGTGGACCGACGCAAGCCACGGGCGACGCCTTCTGACTGAATGTGGAACTACCCCGCATTATTCACGAGCCTTCTGATGCGACAAAGTTCATGGATCATCCGGGCTAACTCTAGCGATTGATCGTGGCCATTCCGTGAACTCACCATCGCCCATCCACCACTGCGGCCACCCTCACGCCCGGCGCCTCTCCTACTTTTCAGGCCACGGGAGTCAACCTTCTGCCGTCGCCCAGCCGGGTTCGTCGGTGGGGAACAGTCCCTGGTGTTTGACGCCTTGGCGCGGCTCGGCCATCCAGTCGGCCACCGCGTCGCGCCAGCGAGCGTAGTGCTCGGTCTGCTTGTGATCGGCCGCGGCCGCCTCGTCGCGGTAGACTTCGTAGAGCACGAATCGCGTGGGGTCGTCCGCTTGTTGGATCACGTCGAATCGCAGCGCCCCCGGCTCGCGGATCGTGTTGCGATGATTGTCTTCGGTCACACGGATGAACTCCTCGACATGCTCCGGTTTCACGTGAACATGCACACAAACAACAAGCATGACGGTGCTCCTGGTGGTACGGGGGTGAGTCTAGCGCCCAACTTCCGGCGACCGTCAGCCTACATTTCCTTGATCCAAAGTTCAATCCCGCGAAGGATCAGATCGATGGCAATCGTTCCCACCACCAAGGCAGAGATACGCCCCACCACGTCGACATAGCGTTGCACGAGTCGCTCGTTCCGTTTCTTCACCACGTCGTGCATGAGCTTCAACATTAGAACACAGACAACAGTGATCGCCAGGCCCAGGGCGATCGATCCGCAGGCGGGTAGCAGCGACATTCGCGACCCGGCCAGTACGCTGGCACTAACCGTCCCCGGGCCGATCATGAACGGCATGGCGACAGCCCCCGCCATGTGTTCCGGTTCGCCACGCAAGACGTTGATCGCGCTACCGCCTTCCTGGACGAAGCGCACGGCGATCGTCAGGAACACGATTCCCCCGAAGATCAGGAACGCCCCGAAACGGACCTGGAGCACGTCGCGAAATATGGCGTCGCCGGCGACGGCAAACAACAAGAAGACGCCAACACTGATCAACGCGGCCCGAATCATCACCGCTGCGAAGGCCGGTCGGCTGAGTTGCTGGAACAACTCCAGCAAGTAGACGCTCATCAAGAACGGGTTGAGCAGGACCACAAGCAGGAGGGCCGATTCAAAAAATGTGTCCATTGAAGTATTTCGTCGCTGGTGGGGGCGTTTCGCTAATTGATGCCCGGGAAGGGTTTCCCCGGGGCGGGGCAAGGGCTGGTGCCCGGAGGCGTTTCCCACGGGCGGTGGCCGGGGGCTTGGGGATCATTCGGCATTCCCACGGGCGCTGATTTCCGCCGTGAGGCAGTGTATAATGCGCCTGGAGCCATGTCGAGTCAACAGCCGCATCCACCATCACGTCAACCGGGCGACGCGCGTCGCCGCATTGCCCGCGAAGCCGCCCGACTGATGCAATGTCGGGAGGAGCCGGAGTTCTATCGGGCACGGATGAAGGCCGCCCGCCGGCTACTTCGTGGGGAGCCCCGTCCGTTCGATTTGCCCTCGCAAGCGGAGATCCGCGAGCAGGTCCATGAACTCTCCCATCGGATGCATCGCGACCGTCTCTCCGACGAGCCTCCCGGGGGCGACTTGGCCTCGAGCCGCAGTGCCGAAACGGATGTCGACGAACGGGGCGAACATGAAGTGAACGCCCAGGGAGCGGATGCCCATCAGGCGTCGACCGAGCGGTTCCTGGCATTCCGCCTGATGTTGCTGCCGCTGGAGGATGTCGAGCAAAGCCCTCGGTGGCATCCCGAGGGGGATGCCCTCTACCACAGTTTGCAAGTGTTCGCGCTGGCCCGCGAGGAGCAGCCCTACGACGAGGAGTTCCTGTTGGCCGCGCTGTTGCACGATGTGGGCAAGGCGGTCGATCGGCGGGATCACACCACCGCGTCGCTGGCGGTGCTTGAGGGTCTGATCTCCGAGCGGACGCACTGGCTGATCGAGCATCTGCCCGACGCCCTCACGCTCCGCGAGGGCAAGCTGGGCGTGCGGAGCCGGCGGCGGCTCGAAGCCTCGGAGGATTTCGAGGACCTGCTGCTGTTGGCCGAGTGCGATCGGGCTGGACGCCAGCGGGGGGTCGAAGTGCCCGATGTGGAGGAGGCGCTGGGCTACTTGATCGCACTCGCGGAGCATTGTGAGGGTTGAGCCCGGAGGCCGGCGCCCGGGGGAAACCATCCGGCGTGGGCACCGGTGGTTCTTGGGCAGGGGGGGCCGTGGCTTCCCCATCTTGACGCGGTTGACAGCCGACCGGGGCATCGTGTAGATTCCCCTTGTTGCGCATGCACTCCTCGGAACGAGCGTCCTGCTTGGCGGCCCTGTGGCGGGTTCCCGGCGGCCAGTTGGGGGCGAACTCAGGCCGGGTCGGCGCGATCATCCATCCCTCATTCCCACCGCTTCGTGAGCGATTTCAATATGGACCGCAGTCACCACGCCCTTGACCTATTCGAGCGAGCCCCGCACTCACCATCCACGGACATCGATTCCGGAGTCTTCAGCAGCGGCACGGTCGCGGACGACACGGCGCACGCTCTATTCGGCCCCCTGCATTACGAGCCGGGCTACGCCTATCCGCTGATCGTCTGGCTCCACGGGCCGAACGACGACGAACGGCAGTTGCTGCGGATCATGTCGCAAGTGAGCATGCGGAATTACGTCGCCGTGGCGCCGCGGGGTACGGACCGGCCGGATGAAGCCAACGGCTATCGCTGGCGGCAGAGTGACGAGCACATGGCCCTGGCCGAGCAACGCATCAGTGATAGCATCGATATCGCCCGGGCCAAGTTCCACGTGGCGCCGGATCGCATTTTTCTGGCCGGCTTCGACTGCGGCGGCACGATGGCCTTTCGCGTGGCCATGGAGTATCCGCGGCGGTTCGCCGGGGTGATCTCGCTTGGCGGGGCGTTTCCCAGTGGCGGACGCCTGCTCAGCCGGCTGCACGAAGTGCGACGGCTGGGAGTCTTCCTGGCCGTGGGCCGCGATAGCGACGTTTATCCGCCCGAGCACGTCTGCGAACACTTGCGACTGTTCCACACGGCCGGGTTGTCACTCACGTTGCGGCAGTATCCGTGTGGCCACGAAATCTCGCCCCAGATGTTGGCCGATTTGGATCGCTGGGTGATCGAGCAGATCACCGCCCCGCGCGAATGCGAAGTGGAATCGGACGTGGAATGAAGTCGGCCGGCATCCGGTGACGCCGCCCCCTTGCCCCGCTTATCCCCACCCAACCCCCCGGCCCGGTTCGATCGGCTGCCGAGCGTGAGTGCGGGCAGACTCCAAGGCGGCCAGTGTTGCCCTCAGCGTCTGGACTCCCTCTTCCAGCGTGCAGAGCGGCGGGCGGATTCCGTCGACCGCGTCGAGAAATGCCTCGGCTTGGAGCACGGTGAGTTGCTCGTCGTCAAACTGTTCGGACGCCTCGAACCGCCAGGCGCCCGGTGCGCCGGCCTCAGTCGCCGGGGCCTTCTCGGGTAAATCATTGGCCGAGGCACCACCACCGCCGCCCTCCGGCGCCGACGCGCCCCCGGTCAGGTAGCCCCAGCGATTCTGCAGCCGGTCGAATCGGCAGCAGCCATGCTCGGCAGTCACCGAGAGGAACACCTCGGGCATGCTCTGATGCTGGTTGGCGGCGTATTCGGCCATGATCCGGCCATGCCGGGCGATCACATGCACGGTGTCTTCCACCGGCACGTCGTCGAGCACTTGTCGCTCGGCATCGGCAATTAGATAGTCCATCGAGCCGACCAGCCATTGAGCGGCATTCATCAGCCGGCTGAGGCCTCGCTGAATGGCCCCACCGCCCGTCTTGTGCGAAACGCGACCGTCGGCCGAGTCGGGCTGATCCGAGGGAGTCAGGCGTCGCGCGTCCACGCCGAGGACTTGCAGCGGCCGCCCGAATTGTCCGTCGACGACGGCTTTCCGCATGGCGATCAGCGCCGGGTGGGCCCGCAGGAGATATCCGGTCGCGGCCACGCGTCGCATCCGCCGGGCCATGGCCAGCAGTTCATCACTGCCTTCCAAGCTCAGTCCCAGCGGCGGTTCGATCAGCACGTGCAGGCGATGCTCCATCATTCGCACGGCCGACCGGAACCGCTCGGGCACCGGCCCGATGACCACGCCCACGTCGTGCCGCTCGCGTAGGGCTTCGTCCAACGAAGCATAGGCCCGATCCGCGCCGTACTCGCGCATGGCACGGAGTCGGCGCTCGGAGTCGGCGTCGCAGATGGCCAGCTGAACGCGGCCGGTCGCCTGGAACGCGCGCAGATGCCGCATCCCCGAGGGGCCAAGACCGACGATCAGGAGATTGTGAGGGCGGGGGCTCATGGGGCGACGGCGGTGGGCTGGCGAACGAAGGGGAGCGAGCAATGATCTTATCCATGGTCGCCCTCCGACGCCGGACCGGCAAGAGCAAGCATTTTCCGCCGATTTTTTCCACGCGAGGTGGAGTGGGCTGCCCGACGATGACACCTTGTCGCCCCGTCACCAGCACAACCACCCGGCGCCGGGCCGATATGCGTGGGCTTCAGCCGCGATGAGTCACCCGCTCACATAATCCCGTAGGTCTCGAACGCCTCGACGGTGCTCATCCCGCCCTCGATCGCCTTCTTGACCGTCTTCTCGCCCCGGGCCTTTTCCAGCGCGCCGCTGAAGACCTCCTCGACCGCCCGCGCCGGCACGATGCACACGCCGTCGAGGTCGCCGAAGATCACGTCGCCCGGCCGGATGGTCACCTGTCCGATTTCAATCGGGCAGCGGAAGTCGATCACTTTGCCGCGCATCCCCTGGTCCTGGGCGTAGCGGCCATGGGAGAACGTGGGGAAGCCCATCCGGAGTATACCCCGCGTGTCGCGACTGTAGCCGTCGACCACCGCGCCGGCCGCACCGAGTTGGGTTGCCCGGGTAGCCATCAGCTCGCCCCAGAGGGCGTATCGGGGCGATGCGCCGGCGCAGACGTAAACCTCGCCGGCGCGCAGGTCATCCAGCGCCTCGAACATCAACCCAAACGGTTTCTGTAGCGGCTGGTCGATGGGTCCCTCGCGGTTGGGTTCGGGGCGATCCTCGAAACAGTCGGCTTCGAGCACGGGCATCGCCCGGCCGATCACCATCATCGACGGATCGAGTGGCTGGATCGTCGGCGGCAGGAACTGATGTAACAGGTCGAGCGTGTCCATGATGTCGCCCACCACGGCGGTGAACAACTCGGTGCGGGCCAGGGTGAACAGTTCGTCGTCGTTTTTCCAGAGAGTGGACATGCGGCGGTTTGGGCTCGGCGGACTGCGGGTGTTTGGTTAAGGTCGACTCGGGCCTCACGAGGTAGCCTCCGAGGGATCGTGGGGTTTTATACGCGGCCAGCGGGAGCCGGACAACCCCTACGACCGGCATCGACGGTACGACACCACCGCGCCGGCCGCCATAAGCTAGGCTTCAGCAGGCGACGCCGTTGCGCCTTTCGTATCCACCAACCGGGGAGATATTATGCCCAGCTTGCGAGCACTCCAGGATCAGCTACTGCGGGACAAGAGGATCACGGCGGATGAGGTGGCTCTGATTCGTGCCCAAGTGGCCGAGGATGGGCAGCTCGACATGGACGACGTGCGATTCCTGGTCGAATTGCTCAGCGGTGCGACGGAGGTCTGCCCGGAGTTCGACGAACTGTTCTTCCCCGTGCTCCGCAAGGTGCTGTTGGCCGATGGTCGGGTGACTCCGGACGAGCAGTTCTATCTGCTGAAGATGCTCTATTCCGACGGCGAAGTGCGCGAGATTGAACGGGCATTTCTCAAGCAGCTCCGCTCGGAGATCGACCGCCCCTCGTCCGAGTTCGAGTCGCTCTGCGAGACGGCCCTGGCGTGTGAGTCGACCGACTGGAGCCTCGGCGGCCGATAAGCGGGCCCTGACGAAAGTGGAGGGCGGACGTGGCCGCAGGGTCTCGGGTTGCGCGGGAGGGCGAAGTGCCCATCACCGTCACAGCGTCTCCTCACCGGGGATCTTTTTGCCCTTCAAGGCGTAAACATAGGCCAGCACTTCAGCCACCGCGGCGTATTTGTCCTCGGGCACCGGGTGGTTGATCTGGACCTCGCGGTAGAGTGCCTGGGCCAGGGGTTTTCGCTCGACCACCGGGATATTGTTCTCCAAGGCGAGTTGCCGGATGCGTTTCGCTCGGCTGCCAGCGCCCTTGGCGACGACGACCGGGGCGGCCATCTCCTCCGGTTCGTAGTGGATGGCGATGGCTAGTTCCGTCGGGTTAGTGACCACCACGTCAGCCTTGGGGACCGAGCCTTCCAGCCGCTGCTTGGCCAACTCGCGCTGCACCTGTCGACGGCGCTGCATGACCTGCGGATCGCCCTCGAGGTTCTTCATTTCCTCGCGGACTTCCTGAGTGGTCATCTTCAGATCCTGCTCGTGTTTCCATCGCTGGAAGGCGTAGTCCAGCAGGGCGAGAATCATCAAGGCCACGCCAATCTTCACCGTGGTCCACAGCAACAGTTCCACCACGTAGACGGTGATCGCCCCGACGGGCATGCCGGTCAGCCCGAGAACCGTTTCGCGCTCGCCCCAGAGGCTGGCGAACGCCACCGCGCCGATCACCAGGATCTTGAAGAGGCCGAAGGATAGCCGCATCACGCTGATGATGGAGAACAGACGTTGCAAGCCCTTCAGCGGGTCCAGTCGCGTGATGTCTGGCGCCAGTTTGTTCGGCAGGAATAGCAGTCCGAATTGCAAGACGTTCACCAGCACGGCGCCGACGAACATGATGCCCATCAGCGGCAGGACGTAGCGCGTCAGGGCGGCGACGACCGAGTGCCACTGAGCCACGGCCCCGTCGGCGTCGATGGTGAGGGTGTCGAGCGTGCCCAACTGCCGCGCGGTGAATCGGCCGAGCCACTCCACCGTCGCCCCACCCAGCATCAGCAGCGCGGCCAGCCCCAGCAGCAGCAATGCCGCCGAGGCCAGGTCCTGGCTCTTGGCAACCTGCCCCTCCTCGCGGGCCTTTTGCCGGCGATGCTGGGTTGGCTCCTGCGATTTGTCGCCATCTTGGTCGGGCAAGGCGGGTTACCTGCGGATGCTGGAGAGTGGACGTTGGGGATTGGAGATTGGGTGCGGGTGTTGGCCCGAGTTCAAGTCAATCTGTCACCCCCCTCACGTTTAACCTCCGGTGAGCATCTCCATGATGATCTGCATGGTCGGGATGATCTGGTCCTGGAACACCCAAAGGGCGGCGCCCAGCGTGAGCGCCATCGCGGCGAAGCTGAGCATGGCGTTCAGGCCAAATCCGACCATGATGATGTTCAGCTGGGGCATCGTCCGGCCGATCAGTCCCAAGACCAGCGTGGAGAGCAGCAGGGCAGTGACCACGGGCATCGACGCCCGCATGCCCAGGCTGAAGCTCTGCGCCAGTAACACGGTGAAGGTCTCGGTTAACCCCCCGGGAAGCACGCCCCGGCCCGGCGGGATGGCCTCAAACGTATCGAGCAACGCCGACATCAAAATGCGGTGCCCGCCGATCAGCACGAACACGGCCAGGGCTAGCATATACAACAGCTTGGAGAAGAGGGGGACCTGTTCGCCGGCGGCGGGGTCGAAGACGTCGGCCAGCATCATGCCGCCGATCCGTGCCACCATCTGCCCGCCAAGCTGCACGCCGGAAAACAGTACCGTAATACCCAGGCCCAGGCACAAACCGATCATGATCTCCGCGCCGATGAACACCAGATAATTGACCGTCGTGCCGGGATGCGCGAATTCGACGTTGGTCTGCGTGGGCATCACCAGCAAGGCCACGGCAAACGCCAGCAGCGCGCGGGCTGGGGCCGGGATGTCGCGGGTGCCGAAAATGGGCGCGCTCATTGTGAGCCCACTCACCCGGGATAAAACCAGCGTGAACACCAGGAACAGATCGAGATTGAGGGACTGGAGCCAATTCACGCGGCGTGACTCGATGACCGGGTTAAGGGGACCTGCTTGCCGTCGGTTATGAAGCCGTTCGCGCCGGGCGTTGTTCGTCCTCGGCTCTTGCGCGGTTCGCCAGCATCGCAACGTGCCGTGCTAAAGCCGCATGGGGATACTCAGGATTAGGTCCGTGGCGTACTGCACCATCTGGACGATTAGCCATGGCAAGGTGAAGCTTAGCGCCAGCACCATGGCGATGATTTTTGGCACGAAGGCCACGGTCTGCTCTTGGATCTGTGTCAGCGCCTGGAGCAGGCCGACCAACAGGCCGACGACCATGCCCGAGACCAGCACGGGCGAGCCGACCAGCAAGGCGATCCAAAGGGCCTGACGCCCCAGGTCGATGGCTTGTTCTGGTTGCATGAGGAGAGGGTGGTGGGGGCTAGGGAATCGGGGGTTGGGGGCTTGGGAACAGGGGTTTCGGGGAATCTGCGAGCTAAGCCCACGGGCATCGCTGCGTGGGATGCCCGACGCCGAGGGCCGGGCGCGCGCGCTCGCGCCAGTATCCCACGTCACGTAAATGGCTGAAAACTCTCCAGCAGCATGCCCACAACCAGGTACCAACCATCGACCAACACAAACAGCAAAATCTTGAACGGCAGCGAAATCAGCACCGGTGGCAGCATGAGCATGCCCATCGATACCATGACGGCCGCGATCACCATGTCGAGGATCACGAACGGCAGATAGATCTGAAATCCGATCAGGAATGCCGTCTTCAACTCGCTCAACATGAACGCCGGGACCAGGGCCGTTAGCGGTACCTCATCGTAACTCTTCGGCGCGGGCTCGTTTTTCGACTTTGGCAGATACTGCAGAAACAGGTGCACGTCCTCGCTGTTGCCGGTCCGCTCGATCTGCAAGCTCATGAAGCGCCGCACCGGTTGGATGCCGGCATCCCAAGCCTCCTCCAACGAGACTTGCTTTGCCGTGTAGGGAGCGATCCCTTCATCGTAGACCTGCTTCCAAACCGGGGCCATCACCAGCAGCGTGATGAACAGCGAAAGGGCCGTGATCACCTGGCTGGGTGGAAGTTGCTGCGTGCCGATCGCTTGCCGCAACAGCCCCAGCACCACCACCACGCGGATGAAGCAGGTCGTCATCAGCAACACGGCCGGCGCCAGGCTAAGCACCGTCAGCAGGATCATCACCTGCAACGCGGAACTGAGCCCCTCCGGACTGGTCCACTGCTCCGGACCACCAGCCAATCCGTCGGGCAGCTTCAGTGGACCGAGCGGCGCCAACGGCTCCACACGATCCGAAGACTCTCCGCCCGACGGGTCCGCCGACTCCGAGGCCCATTGCTCCGACTCGGTCGGCGGGATCGGATTGCTCTGCTGCGCGCCGGCTGGCGAAAGCACGGTGAGGCCGATCAGGCCAATCGTGAGCCAGGCCATCGAGCGACGTAGCGTCGCCCGGCGGCTAGTGCCCCCGGCTCGCCTGGATTTGTCGCCTTTGGTCCGACGGCCAAGGGCCTGAGGGGTGAGCTTCGACCGGCCGAGCGTTGTCTTCCTAAGCGCCATGCGTCACCTCGCCCTGTCGTGCGTATTGATCCAGCACTCGGCGGAAGGCGACCGTGGAACTGCCCGAGCGGTTCTGTTCGCACAGTCCTGACATCCGATCCACCTCGAATGGATCGGTGATTTCCGTGAGCGTTTCCGCGCCGTCCGGCGTGACCGACACCAATACCAACTTCACGCCACAGCGGAGCAGGTAGACCTGCTGGCGGCCGGCAAGCGGTGCCCGGCCAAGCACTTCGACCACCTGGGAGGGCAACACGCCGAGCGCTTTTGGCTGGGCTCGACGCATCCCCCAGGCCACTAGCAGGAAGATGGCCAGCACAATGCCCAGGCCGCTGACCATGGTCAGAGCCGACTGAAGCGAGCCAAAACGCGATGTGTCGGCGGTGGATTTGCTCTCCGGTGGGCTTAGTTGCAACGGATTGCCCGCCGAGGCCGACGCAAGGGGAATGTTCCCGGCGTCCGGATCGGACCAATCGACCGAGGGCGAGCCTTCCGCCGAGGGAGTATTGCTCGCGCCCGTGCCGCTCGAAATCGCGCGTTGCCCGCCCGGGTCGCTCAGCCCGGTCTCGCTGTTGGGCCGAGTGGTCGGTTGGGTGCCGGTCAGTTCCGACTCGTGGGAAGCAGGCCGCACGCCCTGGGATGCGGTGTGGCTCGACGACCGGCTGGCTGCCTGACCGTGAGCATCGGCACGGTTGACGGCCGGATCGAACTCGCTCGGACCAGGTTGGGAGACCAACGGCCGCGGGGGGGCGACTTCGCGTAGCGGATTGTCGAGTCGGGCTGGCTGTTGAAGCAACGCGCGGTCGCCGTGATGGTCGGAGGCGGAGGTCGACATCCCGCCGCCGGCGCCAGACCCCTCGTCCCAGGGTGCCCGCGACGCGGCCGGTTCCATCTCGTTGGTCCCGATCTCGGCAGTGCGCGCTTCGGCAGTGTGCGCTTCATCGGGGCCCCACTCGTCAGTTAGGGACTCGTCCGTCGCGATCTCGGCGGACGCGGTCGTTGGCTGTGAATTCGGGCCGGGGCCAGGGCTATCGTTGTCGGGCAGCCTGGAGGGCCCACTCCGTTCGATGATCTCCAACGGATTGCGTCGCCCGTATGCCGGTGCGCCACCCTGCAATGAGCCGGGATTCCAGTCCACGGACGCGGGCATGCCCTCGCCCGCGCCGTCGCCCGCGCCGTTGCCCGCGCCCTCGCCCTCGGTGACCCGCGATTCGGGCCGGGTGGCGCGTTCGGCCGCCGATTGGTACACCGAGGGCGGGGTCGCCCCGGCCGACCGATAGGGCTGATATGCCGTCGGGTCGGAATATTGATCGGTGTAAACGCTCTGGCCGAATGAGGCGGCGGCGAGCGACCATATCAAGACTGGGCTGGCAAAGCCAACCGCGCGGAAGAGAGGACGCATCCTTGCGCTCCTGCTGGGTGAACTGTAACCAACCCGGAATGGTTTTTCCGGAGGTTGGGTCTTGTCGCGGTGTTGATGGTGTTTTCGGCGGGGGTGGCTCTGCGGGAGTCTCGCCCTCACGAAGCGGCTTCGGCGGGAGTCTCGCTCTCCCGCGGCATGGCTTAAAACTGGTGGACGCCGGCGATCAGCTCGGCAATGCGGACGCAGAAGTTGTCGTTCAGCACCAGCACTTCGCCACGGGCGATCAGTCGTCCGTTGACGTACACGTCGACCGGGTCGCCGGCCATCTTGTCCAGCGGCACGACCGATCCTTTGCGCATCTTGAGCACGTCTTCGAGGTACATGTTTGTCCGACCCAACTCAATCTGCAGATCGAGTTCCACGTCGCGGATCAAGTCGAGCGTGGCCACGTCGGAGGAAGCCGGCGCGCCGGGAAACTCCTCGAGCCGGAACGCCGCCACGCCGCTGGGGAGTTCGGCGTCGCCAGTGTCGATCGACGATAGGGCCTCTTGGGCCTGATCGAACAGATAGTCGAGGTCCTGTTGCGGCATGTTTCCGTCCTCGGGACTGGAGTCTTGCGGACGCGGCGTTTGCTGGGCAGGCGGAGCCTGGCCACCGGCCGCCGCGCCGGAATCTTTGCCGCCGCCGGCACCGGACCGATTGAGCAAGGCCTCGATATCGTCCTGTCCCAGCGGCTTGTCGGCGTCCGGATCGGCCGTGGCCTGGGCGGGCGGGGCGGCTTGTGGCGCCGGCTTCTCGGCCGGCTTGGCCCCGGCGCCACTCAGGAGCGATTCAATCTCGCTTTGATCGAGACCCTGGTCGGTGTCCGAGCCGGAGGCGCCAGCCGCTGGCGTGTCCGCCGCCGCCGGCTCGGCGGCGGGTTGCTCGGCGGCTGACTCGCCACCTTCGCCTTCCTGTTTGGATTGATTCAGCAGCCGTTCGATTTCGTTCTGGTCCATCCTTGACCCATCGGTGAGGGGAGCCTCCAGCCGTTACTGCTCCATGAACGCAAAATCGCTGAAGATGACGCCCCGTAACATGGGCGCGCCCAACAGGCGGTTGATCTTCTCCAGCACGCGTCGCTTGATCAGTCCCAACTGGGCCTCGGTGAAGTCCGTAATGTCGGCGCTGCGAATAGTAACAATGACTGCCTCTCGGATGCGATGCCGATTTTCCTCCATTTGGCGAATAAACTCCTGCTCGTCCGCCAGGGCGATCGTGCCGTAAAGGTGAAAATCGATCCGTAGCGTGCTGTTGGAGACGGGTTGGAAGGCGGTGACGCTAAAGCTTCCCAGGTCGACCTCGATTGTCTCGACACCGTCGTCTTCCTGGCTTTCCTGCTTTTCAAACGGGTTTTCGGTCAGCTCACCCGTCTCGGGGTCCAGTCCGAGCGTCGCGCCCGCCATGGCCGTGGTTTCGGCGGTGGAGGGGATGTAGAGATAGGCCACCAGACATTCCACGCCGATGACGACGCTGATGAAGAGGATCGCCTTCAGCTTGCTCCTGGTGGAACCCGACGACTTGCCGCCGGTTGTCTGGTCGTCTTCCAGAAGGGCGGGATCGTTGTCCGACATGGCTCGACTCTGGCCTGTGCTGCCACCCATTAGGGCCCCAATCGGTGCCACGGGGTTGGTCCGACGCCCTGAATTGGGGCATCAACCACGACGCAGCTCCGGCGGGCCGGGTGGCCTGGATGGTTGGATCATTGTGCTGGCGACGCCCCTAGACCGCACGCCGTGGGCGGGGCGTCCTCCCGACACAATTGTAGGCCATCAATCGGACGAAACCGGGGGAGTTGTAAGTTGTTCCATCCGTTCGGGTTGCGCGCTTTCGCCCTTGTCGAGCGTCTCGTCGAGCAAGAAGACCTCGACGCGTGGGTTCTGTTTGCGCAGCATGGGGTCCGGACCGACGTGCTTCGGCTCGTTGTCGCCGGCCACGGCGATCCGAATCCGCTTGGGGTTTACGCCCAACTTGACCAGATAGTCCATCACGGCCACGCAGCGGGCGTAGGCCAGGTCCCAGTGCGTCTTGAAGGGGGAGTCAGGCGGCAGGGGTTTGGTCGAGGTGTGTCCGCGGATTTCGATCTTCTGCGGCTTGCCGCCCACCTCCTGGGCGGTGGCGCGGAGGGTTTGCTCGCCGGTCTTGTCCAGTTGTGCACCGCCCTCGGGAAAGACGATCTCGCCACCCACGGTGCTGTGATCGGCGTTGCGCAGCGTCTTCACCCGCGGGTTCTTCCCCACGGGGGCTTTCACCCGATCGCCGCCCCGCATGGTGTCGACCCGGCGGGCGCGGCCCATGCTCGCCAGTTTCTCCTGGGGCGCGTTGCGCGGCTTGGTCGGGCCGGGCATCATGCTCACCGGGCTGCTCTCGTGGCCGAAGCGTTTACGCAGCGATTCGACCAACGCCTGGTAGCGTTGCTCCTCTTTGATCTCGCTCATCGAGACCAGCATGATGAAGAAGGTTAGCAGCAGCGACATCATATCGCCGAAGGTGACCACCCATTCGGCTGGCCCATCGGGCTTCTCTTCTTTGTTGGCGATGGCCATGATAGGCTCTCCGGAGTAGCTGTGGCGTTTGCGGGTGGTCGGACACTCGGCTTTCAAGCGATCACGCGGCCTCGCCCGACTCCACGCGCTGGCTGGGCGGGATGAACGTGCTGAGTTTCTGCTCGATCACCCGCGGGTTGTCGCCCGCCTGAATCCCCATGATCCCCCGGACGATGATCTCCATGGCGAGCAGTTCGTGCTTGTTGATCGTCGACAGCTTCTCCGCCATTGGCAGGAAGACCAGGTTCGAGAGGATCGCTCCGTAGAGCGTGGTGATCAGGGCCACGGCCATGCCCGGCCCAATGGCGCTCGGATCTTGCATGTTGCCGAGCATGATGATCAATCCCATCAGGGTGCCGATCATGCCGAAGGCGGGGGCGAAGCGTCCCCACTGGTCGAGCAAGGACTTACCGTTCTGGTGTCGCGTGGCCACGGCGTCGATCTCGGTGCGGAGGATGTCCTCGATCACCTCGGGTCGGGTGCCGTCGACGGCCATTTGGATGCCCAAAATCACGAACGGGTTGGAGATTTCCTCGATGCGGTTCTCCAGCGCCAGCAGGCCGTCGCGGCGGGCTGTCTCGGCCAGCGAGACGATTTGCTCGATCAACCCGGCGAACTCTTCCTGGCGATTGAAGAAGACGTTCTTGATCACGCCGAACGCCCCGAACACGCGTTTCAGCGGAAAGCAGATCAGCAAGGCCGCCATCGAGCCACCGGCAACGACCATAATCGAGGGGTAGTCGATGAACGCCCCAAACGAAGCTCCCGGTGCAATCGCGATGGCGATCAGCAGCAAGGCGACGCCCATCAACAGTCCAATGACACTGGCGATATCCATGGTGGTCTCACGTCCGCTTGAATTGGATGAGGGGATAAGAAAGCTAAACTGACTCGGTCGTTCCCGGTTTGCCCGGTCGGGAGTAAGCGGGAGTGCGAAGCTCCCGCTGGGTTTTGGTTATCGGCGGAGACGGCACTCGGCGGGAGCCTGGCCCTACCCGATCCGAAGCTGGCGCCTCGCCCTTCCTGGCTTGGGACTACCGTGATTCCTCGTATCCGAACCTGCCCCGCGAAGGTTCGCTCCGCGGGCGGCAAGTGCCCGCGGCAAGTCAGCCGGCCGCGGCGGCCCGAGGCGTTCTCGCGGGTGCCGGGATCAGGTGTTTCGACTGTTGGTATGCCACCGCTCGACGCATCACTTCGTCGAGCGATTCAGCCACGATGACACGCTCACCGCCGCGCAAGGTGATGAACGTGTCGGGCCGGGCTTCCACGTACTGGATCAGTTCGGCGTTGAGCACGAACGGCTCGCCGCCGAGTTGTGTCAGCTTGATCATTGTTTGTGCTTGGATTGTCTGGTCTTGGGATTCAAGCCCCCGGATGCCTCCCCGCCCTAGCGTTGCAGGGCGAGGAGTTCGTCGAGCATTTCCTGGGCGGTGGTGATCACTCGCGTATTTCCGCGATACATGGTGGAGGCCAGGATCAGGTCGATCAGGTTGCCGCCGATGTCGGTGTTGGACAACTCTTGGGCACCGGCGATGATGCTACCGATACCCTGTTCGTTCGGATTGCCTTCCACCGGCAGTCCGGAGTTCACCCCGGTGGCGAACATGTTTTCGCCCTTCTGCTCCAAGCCGGCCGGGTTACCGAAGCGGGCCAGGCGGATTTGCCCCAGGTCGCGGGTGATACCGTTGCTAAACACGCCGCGGATTCCGCCGTCCTCACCCACGATGAAGCTCGTGAGCACACCCGGCGCCGAGCCGTCCTGTCGGGAAACGGCCAAGGTGCTGTTTTCGGTGGCCAGGCCGGAGAGCTGCGCGAAGTCGAGAGTGAACTCCAACGGCGAGGCGGAGGAGACGTTGCGGCGTTGGATCGACACGGTGTCCTCGGTCGCGGTGGTGAAGTTCCCCTCGCCGTCGAAGGTGATCAGACCGGTGCCCACGGCGATGTCCACGCCGCTGGCCGGATCGTTGTCCGAGGAGTCGGCGTACCAGCGATAGGTGGTGGCCGTGCTTGTGCGTTCTTCCAGTACGGCGGTGAGGCGCACGGAGAGCGGGATGCCGAGCGAGTCGTAGACGATGAAGTCGGCCACGGCGCTTTCGCCCTTGCCTTCCTGCATGGTGGTGAACGGCATGTCGATATTGGATTCCGAGCCGTCGGCCTTGATCAGCGTCAGGCCGGATAGCCCGATATCGATGTCGTTGTCCACGCCGTTGTTGCCTCGCAGGCGGATTTGCCCGTCAGAGGTGACCGATCCTCCGGGGTTGCCGGCGTAGCTGCCATCCGAGGGCAGGATCGGATTCGACGAGTCGGGGCCGGGTGGCTCCTGGATACCCATGGCGTCTTCCATGAAGTTGATCATCTCCAACACGGTCGTGGTGTTGGTGATTTCGAACTCCTTCATGGTCAATGCCCGCCCCCCCTTGCGGCCGACGAATTGCAGCGTGCCGGTGGAATCGAAGACCGGCACGTAGGCCGAGCCGTCGCGCTGCACCATGTCGACCAGCAGTGAGCTGGAAGAGATGGCCGGCCCTTCGAGATCGATCTCCGGATTCGTTTCGATCACGCTGTCCGGGATCGTGTCGGTGTAGCTCCCGCCGGCGGTACCGGTAAGCGTGGCCACGCGATGGAACGCGCTGTCGTCGTTGGCCAGGTTGCGATAGATGCGCGTGTGGGTCCAATCGCCACTGGCGTCGCTGGGCAGATCCTCCAGGTGAATCCGCCCGTTGTTGACGATGATCGGCGTGGTGACCACGCTCGGTCGGCTTTCGCGGCCCGTGGTATTGTTGTAAAAGGTGATGTGATACTCGTAGGACCCGCTGGTCAGCACGGTGCTCTCGTCGAGCGTGGGCTGGCCGGCCAAGGCGGCGTCGGAAAGACTGTCGGTAATCGTGGTATCGCCCACGACGGCGCCCATGGTCGACTCGCCGACGAGGTAATAGGGGTCCGTGTCGGGGTTGGCGCCGGCCTGGGTGCGATAGACGCGCACATAGTCGTAATGGCCGACATTCGGGTCCGCCGGGTTGGGGATCGGCCAACTGTCGATGTCCACGCTGTCCTCGCCCGCGGCGTTGTTCACGGCCACCGCGGCCGTATGGTCCGAGGCGATGCCTTCGGTCGCGGGCGAGCCGCCCACGGGCCCGTCGGCGTAGACGAACTTGTAGTAGTAGTTCCCAGTGCCCACCAAGCCACCCGTGCTATTGGGCGTCGTGTTCAATCCAGCCACGGCCGGCCGCGTGGCCACTTGCACGGTCGGTTGCGTGGTGGGGTAGGACCACTGGGCGTCGGAGAGCACGCCGGTTTGGATCACCGAGGCCGTGTCGCCCAAATCGCCCGTCGGCGAGAGCGTGCCTTCGAGGAACACGTTGTCGGTGGGTTTGGCCACGGCGGCCGCCCCGAGGGGGATTTCCAGCGGTACGAGGTTGGTTGTTTGGATCTGGAACTGCTCGTCGATGCCGTAACCCAAGAGCCGGTTTCCGGTGATGGTCGTTAGCTCGCTCTCGGCGTTGAGCTTGAAGATACCATTGCGGGTGTAGAGTTGCTCGCCCTGGGTCCCTTCGACGATGAAGAATCCGTCGCCCTGGATGGCCATGTCGGTGGCGTTCGAACTGATCTCGATGGTTCCCTGGGTGAAGTTCGGGGAAATTTCCGAGACCATCGTACCCAGGCCGACTTGCCGGGGGTTGGTGCCGCCGCTACCGTCGGTCGGCGACGAGCCCAGGCTGCGAGTTTGCAGGAACTGGGTCGCGAAGGACGCCGTGGACGATTTGAACCCCACGGTGTTGGAGTTCGCCAGGTTGTTACCGACCACGTCGATCGTGGTTTCGGAAGCGGTCAGGCCCGTCAGGGCCGTACTCATGGCGGATGCGAGACCCATGGTTTATCTCCTCGTTGGTTGGTGACGTTTTTGTGCACTTCAGCCAAGTTGAAGCAGGCAACCCGGAGGTGTTCGCTTCCGAGTAACCCTGTGTCGCCGTTCGGCGACTCCACCTGCCCGGTCGCTTGCGCGGCCGGTTCACCGTTTGGCTTCCGTGGTCAACGCTTTGATAGTTGAAGTAACCTCGTTTTCGACGGGGGTGTTACCAGTAGTAGCCGCCCTCGCCCGAGTCGTCTCCCTCGGTCGACACGCTGGGCCACGAGATGGAATCCGGATCAGTTCCGTCCGGGTAAATCTCAGCGATGTTCTTCAATGCAACCTGCTTGCCTTCGATGTGGATGCGGATCCCGTCTTCTTCGCTGACCGAGACGCGGTCCACTTCACCGATCACGCGGCCGGACGTGTCGTCCAGCCCGCGAATGGTCCGTCCGAGCAGTGAACTCGCGGTGGCCATGTTCTGTCCCAACTGGACCGACTCCAGCGTGGAGGTCAGTTGGTCGTTCGAGGCGATCTCCCGCATCTGGCTGAGTTGTTGCAGGATTTCGCTATTGTCCATTGGGTTCATGGGGTCCTGGTTGGCCATTTCGGCGACCAACAGCTTGATGAAGTGGCTCATGTCCAAGCTGTTGAACGCGTCGTAGTCGGTTGTCGTTTGCTGACCCTGCTGGCCGGTGACGTTGGCTTTGTAGGTGCTGACGTCCATGCTTGCTACCGTTGGTGATTTGGGGTGGAGGTTGGTGTTGTCCGAGGCGGTCGATTCCGCCGCCGCGCTGCGATTTGTACTTAAATCAGCACATCCAGTTCGCCGTCGGCGTAGCGCGGCCGACGGGGTGCTTCGCTGTTCTCCTCGCTCGCCGTGGGCGTGGCCGCCCGAGCCGCCGGTCCGCGGCTGCCTTGGTCGCCCGGGTGCCCGGACGATTCCCCGCCAGCGCTTTGCTGCGTCGGGCCGCCGCTGCCGCCCTGATCCATCAAGTCGACGTTGAACCGCTGGATTTTGATGTCCTGCTGTGATAGCCGCTCGCGCAACATTGGCAGGTTGTCGAGAATGGTTTGCCGGGCCGCGTTCGACTCGGCCTCCATGCGGGCGGTCATCTCGCCGCGCCGCACTTGGATCTCCACGCGTAGCGAACCCAACTCCGGCGGGTAGAGTTTCATCCGCACCGTGCCCGAGCGACCGTTGAGCGCTTCGAACGCGCGGGCGACGCGCTGGACGAAACGCACACGATCCGCTTGGTTGGCTCCGTCGGCCTGGCGTCCGTCGCTTGCCGCGTTGGCGGCGCGCTGGGCGGAGGTCGACTCGGCCCGGTTTGAGGTGTTCGTGGCCGATTGCACGGCTTCGCCCGTGGGGTTGCTCGTGGTGCCGGACGTAGCTTCGCCACCTGCGCCGACCGGCCCGGTGGTTGCGGTTGAAGCCGGCGCGCTGCTGGCGCCGACGTCGGTGGTGGCGGTTGTGGTTTGCGTCACGCCGGTGGCTTGGGCCGCCGCCATCGCCAGTTGACGATTCACTCCTGGGGGCAGCGCGGCGCCCGGCGTTGGGCTCATTGGGGCCTCGCCGGGGGAAGCGAACGGGTTCCTGCCCTGCTCTCCGGCTGCCTGCCGCTCGTCCGGATTGCCTTCGCCATTGGCGGCGTCTTGATTGCTCGTCGGCTCCCCGGATACTTCCAGCCCGTCGGTACCCGACACCGCGTTGACGCCTTTCCCGGGCGCGGAGACGGGGCCAGTCGCTTGCCCCTGGGCGTTCTCCCCTCCAACTACCTCGCCGGACGCGGGGCTCGCGGCGTCGGCACCGCCAGAGGCATTTCCCGGCGTGATGGTGCCCTCGCCGGAGGTCCCTTGGCGCGTCGTGCCCGCCATCTGGCCGGCGGCCGCCATGACGACTTCCTGGCTGGCGGCCGCTTGAACGACTGCCGCTGGGTCGGCGACTGCCTCGGTCTGCTCGTCCTGTTGTTGTTCGTCCTGTTGTTGCTTTCCCTGCTGTTCGCCGTCGGCCGCGTCACTGGCCTTGTCGGCGGATGAGTTGTCCGCCGCCTTCTGGCCAGCGTCCTGGCCCGCGTCGTTCGCCTCGTCGGATCTCCTGGGCGACGTCTGGTCCGCGCGGTGCTGCTCGTCGGCTGCCCGCGATCGATCGTCATCGTGTCCCGCTTGTTCGGTATCCGCCGCATCATGCTTGGAGCGACGGCTTTCTTCCGAACGCTTCTCGTTTCGGGAGCGATCTGCGCGCTGGTCGTCGGCCGTCCGCTCGGAACGCCGGTCGGTCCGATCATCGGCTCCGCGATCAGTCTCCCGTGCCGCCCGTCGTTCCGATCGTTGCTGGGCCAGATCGGCGGTTCTATTTCGGGTGGAGTTCTGGTCGGGACGTTCGCGCATTCTCGTGAACATCTGGCCAAACGTCTCGTCCATGACCGGCTGATGGCGCCGCGCGTCGACCGCGGGGCCGGCGCTCTCCAGCGGCAGCAGTGCGGCAATCGGGTCCCATTTTACTTCCGCCATCGTCGTCTCCCTGACGTGGTGTGCTTCCGTTCTTTCACGGCCCGATCAGCGCTGGGCGCCGCCGGGTGGCTTCTGTTGTCCGAATTGGTCCTCGGTGGCTCGAGCGAGTTCCGCCTCGGGCACGCCTTGCAAGATTCGATCCAACACTTCCTTGATATCTTCCTGTTCCTGGGCGGTTTTGAACTCGCCAATGATCTTGCTTCGCTTCTGGTCCGGCATATCGCTCAGCAGGATGACAACCGTGTCGAGCTGGTCGTCGGCGAGCATTTGCAGGATTTGTACCTTCGCCTGTTTCGGTTTGATCGATTCGAGAATCCGCCGCACCTCGTCCATGCCCGCGGCCAGGGAACCTTCGCGCAGATCGGCCAGCTGTGTTTCAAAGCTCTCGCGCAACTGCTCGTATCGCTTCTGTTCCTTGGCCAGGTTGCGTTGATCGAAACGAAGCTGTTCGATGCCGTCCTGCAGGGCTTGCTCGCGACGCTCTAGATCGCGGAATTTCAGGGCCCGAGTTTCAAGGATTTCCTCGTACGACACCTGCTCGACGGCCACCTTCTCTGCCTTGACCAGGGCTTCCTCCTTCATGGCAAACAGGTCGACACCCTGGGCTAACGCGAGGATCTGCACCAGCCGGTCGCGGCTGAGATCCCAGCGCCAGGCGCAATAGCCCACCACGATCACCTGGGCCAATAGCGTGGCCGCGGCGAGGTAAATCAGCAGTGCCCCGAGGGCTCCGATCAGCCGTCCCATTGTTCCACCTCCTCACTCCGTCCGACGCGCGTGGCGGCGACTTCGTCCAGTTGTTTGACTTCCCGTCGCGCCTGCTCGTGGTCGAAACGCTCCCGTTGACGATCGCGGAGTTGTTCCAGCACGCGGACCTGGCGGTTGGCTTCCAGCAGGAGTTGTCGGCGCCGCTCGATCTCTTGTCCGATCAGGGCCCGTTGTTCCTCGAGTTTTCGTTGTTGTGCCCGAAGCGTCACCTCGAACCGTTGGGCCGTCACAATGCGGTCCAGTTCCACCTCGCCCGGCTGGATCGCCTGGCGCGTGCGGACGCGAACCTCGTCCAACTGCCGCCCCACGTCCACGATCCGCTGCTCGGTCAGCTCGTCCGCCCGATAGGCCTCGGCCAACTGGCCGCGGCGCTCGTCGCGAGCCGTCTCGCGGAGCCGCAGCAGCGTGGCCAATCGGAACTGGAAGTTTCGAGCCATTGTTCGGGCGTTGAATGCTGGACGTTCCCTGTTTTGGATTACCACGTCCGCGGGAGAGCGGACAAACGACAATTTACCGGCTTGTATTCAAATCACCTTTTCACTTTGTCACCCGCTCACGCTTGCCCCGCACGTCGCGCGGCGGCCTGTTGTTGGGCCGCTTGTTGTTGCGAGGCCTGTTGCTGGGCCATCTTCTGCTGCCCGGCGGCTTGTTGGGCGGCTGCTTGGCGGGCGGTGTTGCTTGCCTGTTCGGCCAGTTGGGTCGCACGTTGGGCGAGCTTCAGCAGGGCCGCTTGGGCATCTTTCAACGTGGACGGCTGGTCGACCGGCTGCCGGAGGAACTCGTTGATCTCGTCTTGCAGGGCGATGGCCACATCCACCCGAGGGTTGCTGCCACGCCGGTAGGCGCCGATCGAAATCAGGTCTTCGTGATCACGATAGGCGGCCAGCAGTTCGCGCACCGTCGACGCCGCGTCGCGCTGCTCGGCCGAGGCCACTTCGGGCATCAGGCGGCTCAGGCTTTCGAGGACATCGATTGCCGGATAGTGGCCCTTCGACGCGATTTTGCGGGAAAGCCAAGTATGCCCGTCGAGCAATCCGCGTACCGTGTCGCTGATCGGCTCGTTCGGGTCGTCCGCCTCGACCAAGACGGTGTAGAACGCGGTGATGCTGCCGCGTGGGCTGCGGCCCGCCCGTTCCACGAGTTTCGGCAAGGTGGCGAACACCGAGGGGGTAAAGCCGCGCGTGGTGGGTGGCTCGCCGGCGGCCAGGCCAATCTCCCGCTGGGCCAGCGCAAAGCGGGTGAGCGAGTCCATCATCAGCAGCACGTCCTTGCCCTGGTCGCGGAAGAACTCGGCGATGGCCGTGGCCGTCGAGGCGGCTTGCACGCGCTGCAGCGCCGGCTCGTTGCTCGTGGCGACCACGACGACGCTCTTGGCCAGTCCCTCGGGACCCAGGTCACGCTCGATGAACTCATTCACCTCGCGACCCCGCTCGCCAATCAGGGCGATGACGATCACGTCGGCCGCGGTGTAGCGGGCCATCATTCCTAGGGTGACACTCTTGCCCACGCCGGAACCGCTGAAGATGCCCATCCGCTGACCGCGCCCGCAGGTGAGCAAGCCGTCGATCGCGCGGATGCCGGTCGAAAGGGGTCGGTCGATGCGCGGCCGAGTGCAGGGGTGCGGCGGGGGGGCATGGAACGCCGCCCGGTGTCGCAAGGCCGGCCGCGGACGGTCGTCGACCGCCTCGCCTTCGGCGTTGAGCACGCGGCCGAGCAATTCCTCGCCCACGCGAAGCCATCGGGCCGTTTGGGCCAACCGCACTCGGCTTCCATGACGCACCCCCGAAGGATCGCTGAACGGATAGAGCAGTGTTAGTTGGTCGCGGAATCCGATCACCTCCGCCCGAAGCGGCTGTTCGGATTCACGGTGGATTTCCGCAACCGCGCCGACCGGGGCGGGCAAGCCCTGCACCGTAATCGTCGATCCGACCGTACGCGCCACGCTACCGCTGAGCGCCGCCGGCTGAATCTGTTCGAGTTGTTCGCGAATGTCGAGCACGGCTAAGTATTGGGATCTTGGGATCGTAATCGGCGGGTGCTAACAGCTCCCAAAACGGAAGCCGTCGCCCGCCGGCGATGTTCATTCATCAATGGCAAACGGGGGGTGAGGCCGCCAAACGGCACCCTCACGTCAACTCTTCCACAACACGTTTCAACTGCGACTCGATGTCCATGTCGATCACCCCGAAGTTCGTTTCCACGCGGCAGCCGCCGGGCGCGACCGTTTCATCGGCCAGCACCTCGGCCGTAGCCACAGGATGGAGTTGCTGGGTGACCACCTCAACGTGGTCGGCAATTTGCTGGTGATCGCTCGGGTTGAGCCGGATCTTCAGTCGCGAGCAGGCGGTGGCCAACTCCAACGCTTCGCGCACCTGCCGTTCGGCAAAGGCGGGCGTGTCGGTCAGTTCCCGGCGGATGATCTTCTCGGCGATCAGTGCCGCCACACGCACGGCTGACGATTCCCACTCGCGGAGCCACGCCTGTTTGGCGTGTTGGATTTCCTTCGTGGCCTTCGCGAGGGCGGGCAGGACGGTCGACAACTGGTCGCGGACGACTTGCTCATGCTGCTGCTTACCGGCCTGAAAGCCCTCCTGCTGGGCACGGCGTTTCACGCCCTCGGCTTCCTTTTTAGCGCGCACGACAATCTCGGCAGCCTCGGCGCGCACCTTCTCCAGATAGCCGTTCGCCCGAGTGGCCATGTCCTCGAAGTTGAATGCCGCGTGTTGCGGCACTCGCTTGGCTTCGGTTGCTCGGATGACGCTGCCCATGTTGTTGCCTGCTAATCTCGGTTGGCTGTTCGTCACACGGCCCGTTGCAGCGGGCCCGGTTGCTTGTCCAGTTGAATGATCCCCTGCCGACTCAGTTGACTCGCCAATTGTCCGAGCCGGTGTCGGGCTTCGTCCAGGTCGGCCAGCCGGATCGGACCCGGGCGCTTCAATTTCCGCGCCATGCGGTCGGCCTCCAGCGGCGGCAACACGCGGAGCACGCGGGCACACCACTCCGGCGTGGCCGAGAGCATGGCGAGAAGCAACACGCGATCGTCCGCCCGCGCGGCCAGTCGGGCCAGGGCTACGTCGTCCACTCGCAACAGCCGTTCGAACGCCACCGCGCGCTCCGCTGGGGCGGCCTTACGTCGCCGCGGCTCAACCGGGATGGTGTCTGGCCGAAGCGTTTGGTTGTCCGTGGATGGGGATAATGAGGCCGGCGTCGGCGAATGTCCTTCGTCGACATTGCCCTCGGGCCCCGAACTCCCCGCAGCTGCCGTGATATGAACGGCCGACAGGTCCGCTGGTGTGTTGTCTGGTCGGGACGGGGTGGTGCCCGGTGGCGTTGTGGCGTCGTGTGGCTGGCTTGTCGACTCGTCGTGGTCGAGCGTCTCACGGATTCGGTCGGCCAACCGTCCGTTGCACTGGCCGAGGATACCGCGCAACGCGTCGCCGCCGACCACGCGCTTCGGTCGCATGTCGAGGCGGGCGGTTAGCCGCGATTGCAACGCGCTGCCCAGTTCTCGCAGGATCGCCGGGTCGGTCTCCTCCAACTGAGAAAGTCGCCGCACGACGTCCCGGCACAGCCCCGCTTCGAGCCGATCGAGTACCTCGGCGGCGCGGTCCGGCGGAAGATGGGCCAACACAACGGCAATCGTTTGCGGACGCTCCTCGCCGAGCGCCTCGGCCAGCGAATCGCACTCCACGTCGTGCAACGAGGCCAATGGCGGACCGTCATCCTCGACGGCCTCGGCATGACCGGTCCGGTCTTCACCGTGATGGCTGGGGCGGGCGTCGCCGCGCGGTGGCGACCAGGGACGCAACTCCGACGGATGATTGCCCTCGGAAGCGGCTGCTTGGGCGAGACGTCCGTGAAACACGACGCCGCCGTCGGGCGTTCGGGCCGACTCGAGGCGCGCTGCACTCTCGGGCATCGCCACGGTCGGCGAATTGTCCGTCGACTCTGTCGCGACCGGCGTTGCCAATACGCCCGAGGCCGCGGCAACCGCCGGGGGACGCTCCAAGGGGCCGGCTGCGGTCGGGGCACCCGCGTCGGGGTGAGACGCGCTGACGGCAGGTTGGCCCGTTCCGCCGAGCCATTCGGGCTTTCGGCTCGGGCCACTGCGCAGCGCGTCGAGCAGGCCTTGACGATCGGTGTCGGCCACGTCATCGAGTCCGACGGCCAGTTCGCGGATCCGTCGGGCGACCGGCTCGGGCAACTTCTCCAGCAGCCGATCGGCCGTGTCCACGTCGAGGCTAGCCACCAGTTGCGCGGCTTTTCGAATTCCTTGGTCGTTCGCTTCCATGCGATGTCGTCCGGTCGTCCTTGATCGGATGCGGTGTTGTTGTGGCAAGGCGTCCCGTTGCCAGTGCCATTCTGTTGGTGCCGGATGCCACTGGCATCCGGCCAGTGCCAAGTGGGCCGCTGGCCCGGGAGCGATTAGCGTCCGGCTGTTGTCTCATCTCTCCGTCGCTTTTGGGTTCTCACTCTTGGCTCATGGCATCAGCCGGCTTGTCCAATCCACGTCTTGAGGATGTTTGCCGCGGCGTCGGTGTCCTCGGATACCAACTCCGAGAGTTCATCGCGCAGCGACCGGCCAGTGGTGTTGAAGCGTGCCAGGCGGTTGGCCACCTCGGCGGCGGCTTCGGCATCGTCGGGATCGCCTTCATGCACGGCGAGTCCTTGCGTTGTCGGCGTGGCGCTGGCCGGCTCGGCGCGGAGCATGGAGCGGAGGATCAGCAGGCTTACCCCGGCGGCCAGCAACATCCCCAACGTTGTCCAATTCCCGGCCAGCCAGGCCAAGGCCTGATCGGCCATGGCCGGTTCCGGCGGCGGCGTGCTTTTGATGTCCTGAAACGTGACGACTTCGACCAGTTGCGTGCGATCTTCCACGCCCGTTGGGGCGGGCAGCAGATTGGCCACCAGTCGGCGGATTTTCGTGCTCTCTTCGTTGATGACGTTATCCAGTTCGGTTTTGTCCGGTTCGGTCGGTTCCGCGCCCTCCTCCAGCGGATTGCGTTCGCGCCAGACTTTGCGGAAGTAGCTGTTGGGTACACTGACGCCCACGGTCACGCGGACCGGCGTGAGACCCACGCTCTCGACGTCTTCCTGTGTGCCGGAAGCTAGGGCGTGCGTCTTGCGGCTCGACTCCTCGGTCTCCTCGTGCGAACCCAGCTTGCGCGCGCTGTTCAACTGCACGGGCGTGTTGGACTGCTGGGCCACGTAGCCCGGACGGCCGCCGGGGGCCGCGCCGTCGTGGACTCGCGAGAGGGACTCTTCCTGCTCGGCAACGACCACCGGCTTGGGATCGTGTCGCACGGTCCACTGCCGGCTGCGTCGCTGGCGGTTGAGTTCCACGTTGGGGGTAACACTCACCCCGGGCACGTAGCGGAGCGCCTGGAGGATTTTCGCTTCCCACTCCTGTTCGTACATCCGTTTCCGCGCCCCGTAGGGATCTTCCAGCGGGCTGCCTCCCTGCGAGTCGGCATGCCAGGTTTGGCCGTTCAGATCGCTGACGGTGACGTCCTCGGCTTTCAAGCCGGCGATGGCCCCGGCCACCAAGGCACGGATGCCGCGAATCTGTTGCTCGCGGAGTGTGTCGCCGCCGGCGGGTTTGACGGCCGCCGTGGCCGTGATCTTCTTCACCGGGCTGAAGCGGTGGCCCTCGTGTTGCTCGTCGTAGATCACCGAAGCGCTCTCGATGCCACTCATCTGGCTGATCCACAGCCCGAGCATCTTTTGCTTGGCGATCCGCATGCGGGCTTCTCGCTCCTCGGCCGGCATGAAGACGCTGACGTTCTTCAGGGCGTCGTCGAAGATGGTCTCGATGTTGGGCGGCAGGGCGTTGTTTTCGGCCAAGGCCGCCATGTACAGATCGCGCTGTCCGCGGGGGATTTTGATATGACCGCCCTGGATTTCGTAGCTGTTCAGTCCGGCCTTGGCAAAGGCTTCTTGCATCCGCGGCACATAGCTTGGGTTGACCGGTACGCCATTCATCAGATCGAGCTCGCGCGAGGTGCCCTCGATCGTGAACAACCAGCCGAGACTGACGACCACCACGGCCAACATCAGCGCGGAGAGGAGCCGCGCGCCCGGGGTCATCGAGCGAAACAGGTCGGCAACCTGAGCAAAGGCTTTATTGAGGAAGTCCATGGAGGTGGGACTGGGGGCTTGGGGTTTGGAGTTCAGGGCTAGGGGCGATTGCCATGGGCAAGTAGCTGGAAGCTAACAACTCCCGGACCGGGGATCGTCAGCGTCCGGCCACCGGACGTGGAACGTCCAGCATCTGCTCAGATCCTCATGTTTTGGATTTGGTCGTAGGCGTTCACGAGCTTATTTCGCACTTGGAGCATCATGCGGAAGGCGATGTCGGCCTTCTGTACGGCGGTCAGCACTTCGGCCTCGGTGACTTCGCCGCCGGTGAACAACTGCTCGACGGCCTGGTCGGCGTCCTGCTGCATGGCGTTCACTTCCTGGATGGAATCGAGCAGGAACTCGGTGAACGGCTTCTGGGCTTGCCCGGCGGGCACGGCTTGGCCCATCCCCGGCAGACTGGCCGGCGAGACGGGTATCGAGGGCATGTTTTGGATCGGATTCATCAGGCCAGGATCCTCAACGTCTGGTTCGTCATGTCCTTGGTCAGGTCGATCGCCCCGAGATTGGCCTCGTAGCTTCGGGCCGCCTCCAGGGCGTCGGTGAATTCGATGACCATATCCACATCGGGATAGGCGACGTAGCCCGCCTTGGGGCCTTCCTTGATCGAGTCGGGATTGTTGGGCTCATATTTCCAGCGGGGTTCCAGGTCGGCCTCTTCCACCGAGGCCACCTTCACCCCCTCGGCTCCGTACGCGCCGATATCGGTGTCGGTCTGAAAAATGCAAAACTTGGGCTGATAGGGGACCCGTTCGCCCGCCTCATTGTGCGTCGTCGAAACGTTGGCGATGTTGCTGGAGCGGATGTTCATCCGGGTCCGCTGCGCCGCCAGGCCGCTTGCGCTGATGTCGAATGCTGGGAACATGATGGGTTACCTAACCGTTCGGGGAGGGGGAATGCCTGCTATCTACAACCGCTCGCTGATCGCCACGCCCAACAACTGAAACTGTTGACGCATGATCGATAGGGCCAGGTTGTGTTGCATGTAGTTCTTGGTCATCTCGGCCACCTGCTGCTCTAGTTCCACGTTGGACTTGTCGTGCCGCAGGATGGTGTGGGGTTTGGACGCCATGGTCGCCCGAAAGGGGTCGTTCTCCGGGCCGTACTTTCCCGGCCGATAGGGATCGACCGGTTTGTCGCGGGCCTCGATGGCCTCCTTCAACGTGGCTTGGAAGTCGTCGACCGAGAGATCGCGGAATTTGTAGCCCGGTGTGTCGAGGTTGGCAATGTTCCCGGCGAGCACGGTGTGGCGCAACTGGGCGAAGTTGGCCACCTCCTGCATGAGTGGAATCGCCGACGATTGGAACAGGCCCTTGGTCATCGTTTGGGGTTGTGTGTGATGTGGGTTGGGTGAACTGATGGGGGTTGCAACCGGCGGCTGATGGCCGCCATTCGGGAAGCTGTTGGCTTCCGTCAATTGTTTTGTTTGGCTGTTGGGTTGCGTCGATTGTCTTGGTTGACCCGTGCCGGTTCTCGCCTCGTCGGGCTATTTTGCCCACGCTGCCGTTATGCAAACCTCGTGCCGCTCGCGCGGGGGTTGATTAGCGTTGTGGTTTTCCGAGGGTTCTGTGGTGTTGCGTTCGGTCGATGGCGACCGCCGTTGGCCGATCGGCACATCTTGCCGGCGTTGGGTCGGCAGGTTCTGCCGATTGATTTTCCTCGGGAAGGTGCCGGCCAGATGTCGGTAGTTGCCGCGCAACTCATCCTCCTTTGACTTTGGCGTGGGGGGCATAACCGTATTGGCGGAGCTTGCCCGAGAGTGTTCGCACGCCGATCCCCAGTGCTTCGGCCGTCCGGGCCCGATGCCCGTCGAAGTGTTCCAGCGTGGCTTCGATCAGTTGTCGCTCCATTTCCTGCAGGCTCACGCCGACGGGCAGGCCGCCGCCGGTGCTTTGGGATGCATCGAGCGCTTCGGCCTGTCCGACGAGCCAACGTCGCAGTTCGTCGGCCTTCACGCGGCCGTCTTGGCTGAGCACGCTGGCGCGGGTGGCGATGTTTTCCAACTCGCGGACGTTGCCCGGCCAGTGGTAATCAAGCAGCAGTTGCCGCGCGGCCGACTCCAGTTGGCACGGTTCCCGCTCCAATCGTGCAGCGCAGCGGGCGAAGAAGTGATCGCAAAGGGCGGGCACGTCCTCGCGCCGATCGCGAAGCGGGGGTACGTGGATCGGCAGCACGGCCAGTCGGTAATACAGGTCTTCGCGAAAATGGCCTTCGCGAACCTGCTCGTTCAGGTCGCGGTTGGTGGTGGCCAGCACGCGTACGTCGACATGCCGGGTGTGGCTGGACCCGACCCGTTCGAACGACTTCTCTTGCAGCACGCGGAGTAGCTTGGCTTGCAGGTTGAGGTCGATTTCGGTGACCTCGTCCAGCAGGATGGAGCTGCCGTCGGCCATCTCGAAACGGCCGGTGCGCGGAGCGTCGGCCCCGGTAAAAGCACCCCGTTCGTGGCCGAACAACTCGCTTTCCATCAGGTGGGCCGAGAGGACCGGGCAGTTCAAGCTGACCAGCGTCTTCCTCGCCCGGCGGCTGTGTACGTGGATCGCGCGGGCGACGAGTTCCTTGCCGGTGCCGCTCTCGCCGAGGATCAGCACGGTTTCGTCGGTGGGGGCGATTTGCTCGATCCGGCGCCTTAGCGATTGCATGGCCGGGCTGTCACCGATCATGACCGGCTCGGCGGCCGCCGCGCTCGATTGCCCATCGTGGGCAATGCCAGAGCGCGAGTGCGCCGCACTGGTTGTTTCGTTGGCGGCTGGCGCGACCAATCCACCGTGGCGGATGGCCTGGCTGACGAGTTGTTCCAGCTGGTCGACGTCGAACGGCTTCTCGATGTAGTCGAACGCCCCGTGACGCATGGCCTCCACGGCCGACGAGACCGACGCGTGGGCCGTGACCATCACCACCTGCACGCGGAGCCGGCGCTGTTCCATTTGGCGGATGAGTTCCAAGCCCGACATGCCGGGCATCTTCATGTCGGTGACGACGCAATCCGTACCGCCTTCACCCAAGCGAGCGAGGGCTTCGGCGCCGCTGGAGCAGCAAATCACTTCGTGGCCGGCGCAGCGGAGGACCTCGGCCATCGACTGTCGGGCCTGATCGTGGTCGTCCACCACCAGCACGCGTCCGGTGGGCGAAGGTCCACCGCAAGCGGAACGAGCGGCATCGGGTGAATCGGTGATCGGTGGGGCGGTGATTGGTGGTGCGGTGGCGGCTCTCATGCAGCGGCCTCCTTGCGGCAAGCGTGGGGGAGCGAAATCGTGACGGCGGCGCCACCCTCGGGACGGTTCTCGGCCCGGATCGTGCCACCGTGGGCTTCGGCCACCCGGCCCACGATGGCCAGCCCCAGTCCGGTTCCGCCCGGCTTGGTGCTGTAGAACGGCTCGAACGCTCGCGCGCATGCCTCGGGGCTGAGCCCCGGCCCGTCGTCGGCCACTTGCAGGTGCAGCCCGGCGTCGTCGCGCCAGCCGCGGATCAACACGTGGCCGCCGGAGGGCATGGCGTCGATGGCGTTTAGCACCAGGTTCAGCAGCGAGCGGCGGAGCATGTGGGGGTCGGCCAGCAACTGGTCCTCGAGCCCGATTTCGACGGTCGGTCGGATTGACTGCGCGGCGAATTGCGGAGCCAGCGAGCCGAGCACGTCGTCGACGAGTTGGCCCAACGCAACCGGCTGGCGCTGCGGATCGCGATCGGAGGTGAACTGAAGCAGGTCATTCACCGTAGCATCCAAGTCGGTGAACCCGGCCGTGATCTTGTCGAGGATGTCGAGGCTGCCCGAGTCGTCGGAAATACGGCGGCGCAACAGGCTGAGGTACAGCGTGACGGGAACCAGGTTATTGCGGACCTCGTGGGCCACGTGCGAAGCCATCTGGCCCAAGTCGGCCAGGCGGTTCTTGCGCGCCAATTCGCGGTTCTTCCGCTCCAGCTCGTCGGTGAGCCGGCGAACCTCGGATCGCAATATCTCGTGGGTCTTCTCCAGGCGCACCGTGGCCGCATGCCAAGCGGTGAGAACCGTTTCCAGATCGGCTCCCGGCTCGGGTAGCGGAATGTCCTGTTCCATCAGTTGGTCTGGCATCATGGCTTGTCGGGAATGGGGTGGTAATCAGTAGTCAGTAGCCAGCAAGCAGTAGGCAGTGGCCGGAGTCTTCTTCCTCGCATTCATCATTCAACACGCGGCGTCCCGCGTCCGTGATTCAACCCGTGCTCACATCGAGTTGCCCGGGGGCCAGCGAGGGCCCGCTGAGGTAGGCCGCGCAGGCCGTACCCGCGTGGTTGGCGTTGTCCAGCCGAGCGCCCAGTCGCTGGCGGCGTTCGTTCAATGTGGCTTCGCACTGTTTTTCACGGCGGATCACTTCGGCCAGCCGCTGTTCGCATTGCTGGAGCTGCTCGACGCAGCGCTGGCGGGTCGCTGGGCAGTCCCAGCGCCGCTGTTCGGGCGACTCTTGGCGGAACGGGTCGAGCGCGGCTTCGATTTTCTGTAACTGTTCGAGCAGCTTCTGTTTGGTGGCCAGCAGGTTCAGCAGGGCGGTCATCCGTCCTTCTTCGATCAATTGGGCCTGGCGCTCGCCCACGTCGAGAAGCTGGCCGAGGCAATCGTGTTTGGCGTCGATCAGTTTGGCCAGGATTTCGGTGTCCATTCGATCGGTTTCCGTTGTTGGGCCGGCGATATGGCGAAAGCTGGCTTTGGCTAGCCATCACACGGCCACCGGTGATCCGATGGGCGGGCGCCGCGCCATCTCCGGCAACGTTATAGTTTGCTAAGCAACTCGAGCAACTCGCTCCACTGCTCGCGGCTTTGGTTGGTGGTGGCGGAAAACTCCGCGTCGTCGCTCATTCGCTTCAGCACGATCTTCGCCTGTTCCAGCGTGCTTTGGGCTTGCCCCGGCTCGCCCAAGCGGCGGTAGGCATTGGCAATCTGGACATAGGCGTCGAGCACTTCCGGGTGGTTCTGGTAGCGATTGGTAATCGTCGAATACGTATCGATGGCGTCCTTGAACTTGCCCAAGTCGTACTGCAGGGCACCGATGGCAAAATAGGCGTTGCGGAGAATGACTCGGTCAGCCTGATCCAATTCCGCCGTCTCTTGCCGACGGCCAAGTTGGTCGCGAAGGTTCGTGTACTGTTCCAACGCCTGATGCATTAAGCGGCCAATGTGCCGGGTTGATCCACCGCGGGCGGAGCCGGCCAGTTGCGTCCGCAGCTTCTCCTGCGCGGACTTCGCCTCGCGGCGATACGATTCGGCCAGCAGGTAGCGGGCCTCGGCGGCGCGGGGGTCGTCGGGGTATCGGGCGACGGCCTCTTCCAGCCGGTGAGCGGCCTCCTCGTATCGCTCCTGACGGAACAGCAGGTCACCCAGGTCGAATAGTGAGTTCCGCCATTCGCGGCTCGCCGGAGTGAGGAATTCGCCGGCGAGGTTCTTCAGCAGCAGTTTCTCGGCCTCTTGCGGTTCGCCTTTCTCTTGATAGGCCCGGGCGGCCAGCAGTCGGGCTTCGTAGGCCGAAGCATCGCTGGGATGGAATTCGGTGCATTCGTCGAGCGACTGCAGGGCTTTGTCCACGTTGCCCAGCGCCATGAATGCCCGACCCAACATAACCAGGGCCTGAGGATGTCGTTTGCGGGTTTGGTCCTTCAGGTAGTCGCGGAGCACGCCGATGGCGGCGGTGAAGCCCTGGCCGCGCATGTAGTCGCGGGCGGCCGTCCATAGTTCGTCGGGGTAGCGGCGACTGGTCAGCAATTCGTCGGCCAGTTTGCGCCGCAGGCTGCCGGCCTCCCGATACTGGAGTCGGCCCCGCGTGAGCAGTGGCCGGGCCTTGTCGGCGGGGAGCTGAGCGGCCTCGGCCAGCAGCATTTTCCCCCAGCGTTCGTGGACCTCGGCTGTCAACTCCAGCACCCGCGCCTTGGGGAAGAGCGGGTCGAGTAGCTTGGTCAGCTTGAGGGCGATGGGGTAGTTAGCCGTATCGAGGTAATGCGTGTAGGCCTCCAGGATGCCCTCCCGCATCCGCTCCACGGGGATCCAGGGATTGGCGAGTTGGCCGGGCTCGCCGAGCGTCTTCATGGCCCTGGCGTAAGCGGCCAGCGACGACTTGTCGCGGCCAAGTTCGCGTGCCAGCCCACCTTCCTCGAAGCTGGCCGCCGTGCCCTCGGCTGTCTCGGGGAAGAGCTTTCGCGTCCGGACGAACTGTCGCTCGGCGGCTCGGTAGTCGCCCAGTTCTTTGTAGCAGACCCCGATCAGATACATGGCCTTCCGCGTGGCCTTGTTGCTCAGCGTGTCCAAGCCTTGGGCCAGGCGCAGGGCCTTGATCGCCTGTTGGTACAAATCGCGCGAACGCTGCAAATCGCGTGGGCTAGGTTCGTTGCCTTCCTTCAGGGTCGCCGCTTGACGCATGAGCATGCGGCCGTGAAGGATCGTGGCCTCGGCGCGGTACTTGGAATCCTTGGGGATTTCCTTCAGCGTGGCGGCGCAGGCATCGTCTTCGTTCGAGGCGAGGAGGATTTTCGCCCGTTGCAGCAGCGCCTCCTGTCGCTCGGTGGACGGCAGTTCGTGGCTGAGGTAAAGCGTGTTGTAGTGCAGGGCCTTTTCCAGATCGGGTCGCGTGTCGTCCAAATATGCGCCAGAAAGCAATCGGTAGATCGCCCAACGCTTGTCCTTTTTGACCCGCAGCGCCTCGACCAAAACGGGCCGAGCGGCGGGGATCCGCCCGCTTTCGTAGAGACTCTTACCCAGCATGAACAAACCGTCGGCCGCGTGGTCCAGGGGGAAGCCGCGGTCGCGGGCCTCCTCCAAGTACCGGGCCGCGACGCGGTACTTTTTGCGTCGCTGTTCGTTGAAGGTGTTGTCGGCATCGCCGGCGGCGATCGCTCCCAGGACGAATGTGGCCGCGGCTATGTCCTGGCTGGTGGGGTCGGGCTGATCGCGAAGCGTCTTGGCCAGTTCCTCGGCCTCGGTGAACTCGCCTTGCTCGTACGCCTTCAGTACCTGCTCGGCGGTCACTCGATCACTATTGCCACCGAGCGAGATCAGCCAGACGCCGACGACAACCATGACGACGATCGACAGCAGGCCGGCCGCTCCGACGCCGGCCGCCTTCAGCGGATGTTCGCGCGAGAAGCGGATCGCTTGCCGCACTAGGTCGACCCCCCGAGAGCGCAATCCGCCCCCTGCGGACTCGGCGTTCGGCCGATCCTGGGGAGATGACTGCTGGATGGACTTCTCTGAAGGCATCTTGGAATGCTTCGAGCGGCCGGGAACGAAGGCCGCCGGGACGAGTGGACAGGGACGAGTGGTAAGGAAATCTGGGCGACCGCCGGAACACGACAAGCGATATCGCTGGTGATATCCGCGCACAACGGCGGCCAAACGGCAATCATAAGCGGCGGGCTTGTAACCAAACGTCGGCCGCGATGTCAATGCACATTTCCGAACGGCGCGGCAACTGGGGTTGTTTGCGTAACGTGGGGTGTCCGTGCGTTTGTCGGTGCCGCTGGGGTCGGAGAGCGACGGATTCTTCGAGTAGCAGGTAGCGTGAAGAGTCTCGCGGCAAGAATGGGGGCAGTCGACCGACCGGTTTGCGGTCCTCGTTGGTGACCAGCCCTGCCGAGCTTGCGGCCACCCGCAAGCCCAGTCTCCCCCGTTTCTAGATCATGCGGCATTTGGGTTTGGTGTGGCTTGCGGCCGGTCTGATCGGCGGAAGTCTTATCGCCGCAAAGGATTAGCCACGTGTTTTTCCACGTAGGGATTTCCCCGACGTGCCATTCTGGCTATTCCTGATCGACATCGCCGGTCAAAATGGCACAATTGCGGTCATGCGTCGGGAGTGCCGACGCGACTCCGTCGAGCTAGCCTCCGACGGCACCCTTGAGTCGCCGGCGTCGAAAGCCCTTCGTCGCCCCCGCGGCTCTGACAGCAGTTTGGCCTAAACGCCAGTAAGGAAAGTGAGCCATGGACCAGACCGTCATGAGACAGCAGACCGATGCATTCCAGAAGATTGTCGGTCAGTCGCCGGCGATGATCCGCGTGCAGCAGCAAGCCCGACGTGCTGCGCAGTCCGACGCCACGGTTTTGATTCAAGGTGAGTCGGGCACGGGCAAGGAGTTGATTGCCGAGGCGGTCCACCGCTCGAGTTCGCGCAGCGGCCGCCCATTCGTGACCATCAACATGGCGGCGGTGCCGGAGACACTGATCGAGAGCGAGCTGTTCGGCCACGCGGCCGGGGCGTTTACCGGCGCGACCGCTGCGCGTAAGGGCTGCTTCGAGGCAGCCGAGGGTGGGACCGTCTTCATCGACGAAATCGGCGATCTGGAGTTGGCCTGTCAGGCCAAGCTGCTCCGCGTACTGGAGAGCCACATGGTGACGCCGGTGGGGAGCAACGACAGCCAGCACGTGGACGTGCGTGTTCTGGCGGCCACGAATCGCGACTTGCGCCAAATGGTCGCCGATGGTGAGTTCCGCGAGGACCTCTACTACCGCTTGAACGTGGTCGGCGTCTGGTTGCCGCCCCTTCGCCAGCGGCGGGAGGACGTGCCGTTGCTTATTCAGCACTATCTGAAGCAACTCTGCCGCGAGAACGGCAAGAACCTGCCGACGCTATCGGATAATCTGCGAGAGCAACTCGGTCGCTACGACTGGCCGGGCAATGTGCGTCAACTCCGCAATTGCATTGAGAGCATGATTGTGCTGAGCAATGGCGGTCCGTTGACGGTCGACGACCTGCCCGAGATGGTCCAGCCGCGGCACATCAAGTCCGGCGAACTGGAGTTGGACGTCCCAAGAGGCGTCACGCTGGAAGACGTGGAGCGCGCCGTGGTGCTCCAGCGGCTCGACGGCTGTGGTGGGAATCGCACCCAGGCGGCTCAGTCGTTGGGTATTTCGGTCCGAACTCTGCAACGCCGCTTGAAGCAGTGGCGCGTCAACGGCAAGGCCCGGGCCCGGCAGATGCGTCCGGCCGAGGAGTCCGTGGCCCAACCGGCCAGCGCGGCCTCGTAAGGGCAACGCCCGCGGCGTTTGATCGTCGAGGATGGGGTGGGGTGGCAGGTGGCGCCGAGGGGCCTATGCGCCCTGAACGAGGGGTGTATCAAGGGCCGAGATGCCCGGCGCGCGGGCCCCAGCCCGGGCCAAGGGACGGCGTTGCTCCGCGGCATCCTGGCCGGGAACCCGTTCTCCGTGAACGACACAGTCGTCATGATTGCTAGCATGGCCGCTCCGTCCCTCGGTGGCGACTATCTTGCGGCGGTCATTGCCCTTCGGCCGTCTTATCGTTAGTATCTTGGGCTGATCGGTCCGGGCGGTCGCAATCCGGCGTCGCCGAACGTCGGCGTGGGGTTCCGGCCGCATCCGGCTGCCCGCCCCCGTGCTCGTTGATCGCCGTTCAGCTGGTCGCCAGGGCTAAATTGCGCGCGTGTGGCGGAACGGGTAGACACGAATGGCCTTGCACCTCTTGAGTGATTGAAATCGGAGAAGAACGTGGTGAAACGGATTTTATTCGACCCGGGTGAATATCGCGAACTGAACGCCGATGAGCAGGACCTGCTGGCCTTGGCTTATCAGAAGGCTTTGGAGGCGCTACGCCGCAATATCACGGAAAAGGGATTCTCCGCCTGTTCGCTCTCGGACAACGTGGTCTACGGCACCGACGCGAACTATCGGGCCGTCTGGGCCCGCGACGGCGCGATGACGACTGTCTGGACGCTCGACCTGGAGGACGAAGACATCCGTACGTGTCAGAAGGCCACGTTGCGGACGATGCTCACCCATCAGTCGCCCAACGGTCAGGTGCCCGGGTATGTCACAATCGACGACGATCAACCGGCCTATTCGGGGGTGGGTGGGATCACGGCAATCGACGCCGGCCTTTGGGTGGTGATCGCCGTCTGGCGCTTCAGTCAGATGACCGACGACTGGTCGCTGATCGAGGAGTTCGCCCCCGAGTTGCAGCGGATGATGGATTGGCTTTCGGCACAGGACTCCAACAACTGCGGCATGCTGGAGATTCCCGAAGCGGGCGATTGGACCGACTTGTTCGCCCGTAGCTATCATATTCTCTACGACGAGGTACTCTGGCATCGCTGCCTGATCTGCTACAGCAACATCCTGCGACACTTGGGCAAGGAGGAACGTGCCGCCGACTATTCCGATTGGTCGCATCACGTTCGGCAGGTAATTTTGCGGAGCTTCTGGCCGTCCACCACGCCGCATCACGACGGCGGGCTGCCCAGCTTCAGCGACGTGCAGTTCGGCCTGGGCGACGCCCGTTATCTGGTCGCCCAGATCTCGCCGTTCAACTACTCTTGGCGATGCGACGTGTTTGCCAACCTGCTGGCATTTCTGATGAACCTAGTGGACAAACACCGGGCGATGATGACCTTCCGCTTCATGTGGGGCGTGGGGGTCAACGAACCCTGGCCGGTGAAGAACCTGTATCCACCCGTGCATGCCGGCGACCCGGAATGGCGTGACTATTTCGCCGTGAACTTGTTGAATCTGCCGAACCACTATCACAACGGCGGCATCTGGCCGTTTGTCGGCGCGCTGTGGGTGCGCTACATCCATAAGCTGGGCATGTCGGCCCTGGCACGGCGCGAACTGGTCAAGCTGGCCCGACTCTGCGCGCAGGGTGTCTCGCAGGAGTGGGAATTCAACGAGTGGCACCACGGCACCACGGGGCGCCCGATGGGCAAGGCGTTTCAGGCCTGGTCGGCCGCCGCTTTTCTGCAAGCCTGCCACGATCTGAATCTCGAGCCGGAATCCGCCGATCAGCGGCACAATACCTGAGCCCTGGTGCCGGCCGCGGGCTGGCGGCTGGGCCGGCCGCACCGGCCGCGGGCTGAGCCAGCGGAGTGAGCCAGACGATTGTGGCCGACTCCGCGATGACCTGCAGAGCCGTCGCTCGCCACTTGCCTGGTGCGATTGGCGACTCGTCCGATCCTGACGATTGTCCGGATTGGGGCAGGCCGCTGGACGATCCGATCCGCTCCCGGCCGGGTGCGCATCGTATGTTTGGATGTGAATCGCCTTCGCCTCAAAATGCTCGAATCGGTTGCCCAGCTACGGGCTATCGCCCCCGCCTGGGATGACCTTTGGCGACGCAGCCGCGTCACGCGTCCGACGCTGCGCGCGGAGCATTTGGCTCAATGGGTCGAGCAGTTTTCGGCCGACGGTGTCTTTCGCGCGGTGGTCGTTGAAGGAGCGGACGAAGTGGGGGCATCGGGGCCGACCGGCTATCTGGCCGCCCTGCCGCTGGTCGGAAGGCGGATGATGCCCATGGTCACTGCGGGCGTGCTGCCGGCCAATGATTGGGCGGTCAGCGGCGACTTGCTGCTGGACGAGACAGCCGACGTACGCGCGGTGATGGACCAACTGATCCGGGGCTTGCACGGGCTACCCTGGCGAATGATCAAGTTGGATGATGTCGAGCCGGCGGCGGCGCGATGGCAGTTGCTGCTGGCAGCTGCCGCCCGTGCTTCAGCCGCCCTGGCTTACCGCCCCTGGCTGGAGGTGGGACGGATCGACACCTCGATCGGCTGGCAGTCGTACCGTCGAACGTGGTCGCGGCGCCACCGGAGCCAGATGGGGCGCCATTGGCGACGCCTGGCTCAAGAGGGGTGCGTGGAGGTGCAGCGCCTGGAATCGTTGACGGCCGACGAGGCCGCGCGCCATCTGGAATTGGCGCTGGCGATCGAGGACCTGGGGTGGAAGGGCGAGCAGGGGAGTTCCATCCTGCAGACCGCTGGAATGCCAGAGTTCTTCCGGCGTCAGGCGCGGCAACTGGCGGCCGACGGGCAATTATCGCTCGCCTTCCTGACCGTCGCCGGCGAGCGAATCGCGTTTGCCTACGGTATGACGGGCAAGGGCGTGTATCGGTCGCTGAAGGTAGGTTACGATCCACGCTGGGCCCAATTCAGCCCGGGCCAACTGCTGCGGCTGGGCTTGCTGGAACAATTGTTTGCCGACCCCGATTGCCAGATGGTCGAATCGATCAGCCCCACGCCGGCTCATGGGCACTGGCGTCCCCAGCGGTACGAGATCGGCCGGTTGCTGATCGCTCCCGCCGGGCTGGTTGCCCCATGGTTGGTCCGCGCGGATCGGGTGATGCGGGGTAGCCGCGGGCAATCCGGCCGGCAACCGATCCCCAGCAATTAAGAGAGGATTCGTGGCCAAGAATGGGCATGGGGTCAGGCGCGGGCAAGTCTCGGCGCGGCCCACTGCTGATCGCCCGAATTAGCGCTGCGCTTGCCGAATCTTTCGAGAGAAGTCCGGCGCGTCTTCGTGCAGATACGCCCGGTAGTTGACCTTCGCCATCCTACGCGTTGCCGCAAAACTGCCAGCACTCTCGAGCAGCCCAAGGTCGTAAGCTAGCCGATCGCTGTAGCCGGGCAGTACGATGCGCAAGTCGTAGGGCACGCGGTCCGGCACCAGCCGATTGACGTGGTCTCGGATGTTCGTCGTGCAATTGTTCGACAGCGTGTTGTAGAACTCCGGTTCGCGGCGAAGCTTGTTCGCCCGATGCATGACGTCCAGCAGTAACTCGCGACACTGGGCGGGTGTGGCGGTGGAGCGGTAAACGTACACATCGCAAAGATAGTGCAAGGCCTGCTTGAGAATCAGATCCCGCTCGTCGGCCAACACGTACATCAACTCATACTGGCGAAAGAATCCCCGCACCGGGCTGTACGCCTCGCCTCGTTCCTTGCGAATCTCGACCGAGACGCCCAACCGTTGACCATCGCTGAATCCGAAACTCAGCATGGTATGGGCTACCCCCGGGATATCGGCGAAAGGCACCACGATGAAGTCGACCGAGTCGAGTTGCCGCAAGTCGAACGCCTGATCGTACCAAGAGACGTCGTAATCCTCGGCCGTGCGATACTCACAACGGCGAATGTTGTGGACAAAAAGCCGATGGCCCTCGATCTCGGCCCAAGGCATCAGGGCCTGGTCGTCCGTCCAGCGCCGGTCGTTCGACGGGGCCAGCGTCTTGGTCAGATCGGGGTTCAGTTCCAGCGGCTTGAAGGCGGCGTAGGCGGATGTCCGCGCGTCCTCGGCAACCGGGGTGAACGGCGTGGCGGCGGCGGGCGGCGCCTCGAAGGAGGCCGGGTTGGCCGCCGGTGGGTTCATCGCCACCGGATTGCCCATCGCCAATTCGCCCGATAGCCGAACGCTCGGGTCGGGGCCAGTTGATGAGACGAGACCAGGTGAACTTGTCGAGCTGGCTGGGATGCCCTGGCATGCGGGCGCGCAGAGCAAGCCGAGCATGGCAATCCAGCGGTGGAAAGGCGGCGACCGGTTCATGGACGAGTTCCGTCGGCGGGGGGCTCGCGGAATCTAGCGAAACCGACCCAGGCGGATCAAGCCCGTTACCGATGAGGAGGCCGTTCGGAAGATCGCGGCGGTGCGGGCCGCGCAAAACTCGGTGGCTGGCGGAGGGCGGAAATACCCACGGTGGCAGCAACGAATGCATGTAGCAAAACGAAACACCGGCAAGTAGATACCGCAAAGGTTGCCTTTAATGCCACCCTGTAGAGTGTAGTGAAAGAGTGCAGCCGTTCAATTTCACTGTATCAAAATAAAACAGGCGAGCCAAGGACCGCTCGGGCTGCCAGTCCTCGACTCGCCTGTTGTTGGTGGAAGCCAAGGCTTCCATAGCGTCGGGGGTGCCTTCTTCTCCATTCCAATCGGGGGGGACGATCGAACGAATTCCTCCCGACGCCGTTCCACTCTACGCTACTCACCTCTTCACTCGGGTTTCCGGCCCCAGGATACCGGCTCTTCTCTGTTCCGGCACCCGCCGCGGGCCTTGCGGCTCGGTGGGAGCTTTGGTCACCTCGCCGCGATAATTAAGAGTAGCAAACGGCGTGCCATTATGGGCGAGCGGGCGGGAGATCCGCAGAGGAGTGCCGCCCGCCACTCTGTTCACGCCGCGAGAGGCTGGTCGCCCGCTTCCCCGTCCGAGACCGGTTGGTCTTGCAGGTGAATCTGATGCAGGCGGCGATAGAGTCCGCAGCGGCCGAGCAGTTCCTCGTGGGTGCCCTGGTCCAGGATCTTGCCCTCCTGCATCACCACGACCAGGTCGGCCAAGGCCAGCACGGCCAGCCGGTGGGTCACGATGAGGGCCGTCCGATCGCGGATGAAGTCTTCCAAGGCCGCCTGAATGGCTTGCTCGCTCTGGAGGTCGACCTGACTGGTCGCCTCGTCGAGGATCAGGATCGACGGGTCGCGAAGGATCGCCCGCGCCAGGGCCACCCGCTGCCGCTGACCGCCGGAGAGCCGGCTGCCGCCGGTGCCCACCATCGTCTCGTAACCCTCGTCCAGGTCACCGACGATGAATTCGTGGGCGTGTGCCCGTCGGGCGGCGTCCACTACCTGCTCTCGGGTTGCGCCGGGCGAGCCGTAGCGGATGTTGTTCAGCACGGTGTCGTCGAAAAGGATCGTCTCCTGGGTGACGATGCCGATCTGTCGCCGCAGATCCCGGATCCGCACCTCGTCGGTCGGCACGCCGTCCAGCAGAATGCGCCCCCCCTGCGGATCGTGAAAGCGGGGGACCAAGTTGGCCAAGGTGCTCTTGCCGCAGCCATTGGGGCCGACGATGGCCACGGTGGAGCCAAAGGGGACTTCGAGATCAATGCCCTCAAGCACGGGATGGCCCGGCTGGTAGGCGAAGTCGACGGCCTGGAACGACAACTTCTCCCGATGGCGGGGGCACTTGCGCGGCGACACCGGGTCGCGGACCTCGGGCTCGCGGTCCAGGCGGTCGAAGATGCGATCGCTGGCGGCCATCGCCCGTTGCAGCCGGGTCAGCACGTCGGAGAACTTGCGGATCGGGTCGGCCGCACCCGAGAGTAAGGCGTAAAACAGCAGCAACGCCGGCAGGCTGATCGGCTCGGGGCTCATCTGGATGCCCAGCAGGTGGGTTTCCTTCGACAGCACCAGCCACGCCCCGGCCATCAGGGCCACGCAAATGGCCATGATTCCCAGCACCTCGGTCAGCGGCCGGGTGAGCGAGTCGTAGGCGGCGATTCGCATGGCCCGACGGAAATACTCCTTGCTGCCCCGGTGAAAGCGGCGCCGTTCCTGCCGCTCGTTGGTGAAGGCCTTGACGATTTTGATTCCGCGGAAGGTTTCTTCGAGCGTGGAGTAGATTTGCGCCATCTCCTCCATCGCCTTGCGGTTTGCCCGCTTCAGCGTCTTGGCCAGCCAGCGGACGAGGAAGGCGGCGATCGGGGCGACGAGCATGGAGAGGATCAGCAGTCGCCAGCAGATCATCGCCGCGCCGATCAGGCAGGCGGCCATTTTCAGCGGCTCGCGGATCATCTTGCCGAACAGCGAGACGAGCCCCTCGGACACGTGTTGCATGTCGTGGGTGAAGCGGCTCATCAGGTCGGCCGTTCCCCCGCTGCCGAAAGCCGCAAGGTCCATCCTCAGTGTGCGGCGGTAGAACCGTTTGCGGAGATCGAAGGCGGCCAGCTCGGCCAGTCGGTAAACCAGCACGTTGTTGGCGATCAGGAACAGATCTTTCACGATCGTGCCCAACAACAGCAAGCCGATGACCAGTACCACGCACTGGAACGGGCTCTCGGGCAAATAGCGGTCCACGTAAGGCTTCGCCCAGCGGTAGCTGGCCGCCACGCGTTGTTCCGTTTCCAGTTGAGCCTGGAGATTGGCCCTGTCGTACTCCAGAGAACCGCGGTCGCCTGCCGGAGCCTGCTCGATCTTCTCCTCCAGCGCATCGATCTTCTCCCGCAGCTCTCGCGTGGTCTGCTCGGCGTGCTGAATCTCTTCGGCGACCCATTGCTGGGGCGATTCGCCTTGAATGGCAACCCTGACGAAGGGGTAAACGGTGCCGATGTTCGCACCCCACAGCACGGCCACGGCCAGCGCACAGATGACCGTCATGACCACCGTCATGCGGTAGCGGAACGCCAGACGCAGGACTCGTCGGAAGTTGCTCATTCGTTTGTTGATTCGAGAATGTCGACCTGTTTCCCCCCGCGAGGGGCGTCGGGGCGTTCCTTCCGCGCGGATTTGGACCTCCAACGCGCGAACCGAGGCCCCAGCGGGGCGGACTTGTAACAAATTCCGCCGCTCGGGCCAATAGCGACTCTTTGGCGGCGATCCATGCGGGCGATCAACGATGAAAGTGCATCGCCCTGTATGGCGGGGCGATCCGCCGCCGCCGCTCGCTCCGAGACGCCGAATTTTTGGATGCCATTTTCGCTCGGCGGACTGCCGGGCAGCGTTTTACCGGGGTTTTTGGGCCTTTTGGGGAGAAGTTGGCCAGAAAATGGCGTGCGAAATCGGGCGAAATCGCTCTGGCGCACGGGGTTTTTTCGCCTCGGCCATTTTTGGAGCGGTTTTTTCGAGGTTTCGGCTGCAATGGGGGTAACTGAATACCTCCCTGGGGTTATTTTTTTGGCGTGAGTAATTCGTGATGGGTCTCACGCAAAGACGCGGGTGGCCCGGGTTCTTGAACCCGGGCAGCGAAGTTGCAAGAGGGCTTCCACATAAGCCTCACGCAAAGACGCGAAGGCGCGAAGCAAAGGGTCGTGAGGCGACGATACCTCTAGCGGGGGGGTACGTCGCGCCCGCACTTCCCGTCATCCCCGTGACCACGGGGACCCAGATCCCTCGGCACGGCCCACTCCGCAATCCTCCTTGCGGTTTCCCGCCGGTAATGGTAACGTCGGTGGCGGGTTCATGGCGCGGCGTGGATCGGCCTGCCGCGGGAGGGATGCTGCCTGCGAGGAGACCCGCGCGCGGCCGGTCCCGGAAGGCAGTGCCGACCAAGCCTGCAGAAAAAGTACCGGACAACTAGAATTCGTCCGCATGATTTCCGAGAATTGGCAGACACCCTTATACCGAACCACTTCCACACGGGCTACATTGGGGGCTGTTGCAATGGCTAATCGAGAATCCGATTCGTCGAGTGTGCTGGATAATGGTGCGGATAATGTGTCGTTGCCGGTCCTTACTTTTCTCGGGGTCATCGCATTCGTTGGTTTGATCATGGCTTGGTCAGTACCACTTCTCACGGGCAGTGGCGAAGTGGGGTTGGTCAATCTGGCGTGGCTGAGCGCGATTGTCTTCTACTTCAACCTGCTGCGCTACCAGCGCATCGATCCTCTGGTGCGGGAGGTCCGCGAATTGCGTAACCAGCTCGAAGCGGTGAAAGCGGCAACGGTCGGCAACGATCATGAACCGGATTCCGTCGCCTAGGTGGCGTACCTCGATTCTTTTGTTGGACTGATCCGTCGCTTAGGCGTCGATGGTAGAGTGTCGGAATGAAACAACGAAATCTCAGTAGTCCCCTCTGGTCATTGTTGTTCCTTCTGTTGCCGGTCTTGTTAGGGCTCGCGTGTGCCTTTGAGCTACCGTTAGTCAGAGGACTGCTAACCCTCTGTGTCAACATGAGTGAGACAACTGCCTCCTGATTTATTACAGTAGAGGGCGGAAGGAGGTGAGTTGATGATGGAACGCACGAAAGTGGTAGGCGACGAGCGGACGGCCCCCTCGCC